>FZPS01000204.1_pt170 | contig 28327 bp, 24 predicted proteins | sample 1817821 | NCBI WGS metagenome assembly FZPS01 (sample SAMEA104158645, study PRJEB21678) | metagenome | place: Germany | collected 2015-04-21
AGCTCGACGATCGGGATGTGGAAGATCGATCCCATCGAAGCGGCGACCGTTTTAGGGTTGTAGATCGTCGCCGTCGAATCCGACAGCAACACGCCGTTAAAACCGAGCGCATCCGCCGTCCTGATCAGCGTGCCGACATTGCCGGGGTCTTGCACATCCTCCAAGAGAAGCAGTCGAGCCGTTGATCCTTCCAGCGCATCGAGCAGCTCCGCAAGCGTCAAGGACGGAGGACGCACGATCGCGATCACGCCCTGATGTGTCTTCATCTCCGAGAGGCGTTCGAAAAGATGCGGGGCGAGCCAACAGACCTTGTCATTCGTCACAGCTGACAAACTAATTCTCGTCTCCCCTTCAAGAATGTTCATGGCATGTTTTCCGCGCTCGTCGTTCGAGAAGACGAGATAGTCGGGCTCGATTTGATTGTCGATGAGATCGGCGACATGGCGTATTCCCTCGACAATGACGAGCCTCTCCTTTTTAGATTGGTGTGGTGATTTCAATCGATAGAACGATTTAAACAAAGTGTTATCTGCTGATTCGATGATTCTCATGGGAGCGACCTCCTGCAAAAATCATAATACCTCAAGGCGATACTTGATGATGCTTTCTTAAAATAAAGAAAAGGCGGTGTCGACCGCCTTCTCGATAACAGTCAAGCGTTCAAACCATCACGCGCTGAGCGCTTTTTTGGAGATCTCGACGAGTTCGGCAAAACCTTCCTTGTCATTGACGGCAAGATCGGCGAGAATTTTGCGGTCGAGACCAACTCCGGCAACACTCAGTCCGTGCATGAAACGGCTGTAGCTCATACCGTTCAAACGCGCGGCGGCGTTAATGCGAGAGATCCACAGACGACGAAAATCGCGCTTTTTCAAACGGCGATGTTCGTAAGCGTACTGACCTGATTTCATAACGGCCTGCTTCGCTACCCTGAAGTTCTTGCTCTTGCGTCCGAAGTAGCCCTTTGCCTGCTTTAAAACTCTTTTATGGCGACGGCGTAACACCGTTCCTCTTCTAACTCTGGCCATTTTACCTGCTCCTTTCCTCTCTATAAATCAGCGCTTACTTATACGGCAGAAGCTTGCGCAGCCGCTTGGCATCCTGTGCGGACGCAAGGGTCGTCTTGCGAAGATTGCGTTTTCTCTTCGGCGATTTCTTTGTCAAAATATGGCTCGTAAAGGCTTGAGCACGAAGGTATTTTCCGGTTCCTGTTCTCTTAAATCGCTTCTTCGATGAGCTATGTGATTTCTGTTTAGGCATATGATGCCCTCCCTTCATTAAAAAATGTGCTATTCCTACTGTTCAATCGGCTCGACAAATCATATGCAAAATGCTCGTCGCGCATTCTATCTCATACGGCTGAACGAGAACGCGATGCAACGACCGCCCGTTCGTGCCGGTACAATACCTTGTAATCTATGTGCCACTCTCGATGCGAGTCGAGTGCTCTTAATCTTTGAGCGGTGAGAGAAACATAATCATGTGACGGCCTTCCGCACTTGCGGCGCGATCGATAACACCGACATCCGCGACAGCTTCCGCAAATTCCTCCATCACGTCGTATCCCTGTTCCATGTGGGTCATTTCCCTGCCACGGAAACGAATCACAACTTTGACTCGGTCACCCGCCTCGAGAAAGCGTTTGGCGTTTCTCACACGTACATCGAAATCATGCTTCTCCGTCGTCAACTTCAACTGAACTTCCTTGACTTTGACGATCTTCTGATTTCGCCTCGCCTCGCGTTTCCTCTTATCTTGCTCGAATGTGAACTTACCGTAGTCCATGATCTTGCAGACGGGATTGTCCGGCGAAGGTGAAACGAGTACCAAGTCGAGGTTGGCATCGTATGCTTTCTGCTGTGCGTCTTCGATCGGCACGATGCCTACCATGTTTCCCTCTTCATCAACCAATCTGACACGCGGAAAACGTATTTCCTCGTTAATCCGGTGCGCCCTATTTTCGTATCTGATATCGAACCTCCTTTTTGACCACAAAAAAAGCGGTCTTGTTCCGCCCAACAAAACCACCTTTATATCGTTTGGTTTCTGGACCTCTTCGCGTTAGCTGGAGGTGAGAAGCGGAACTTCTACTTGATCATTAGAGATTATAAGCAAAAGCGTTCGCTTTCGTCAAGCGCCTTGACGCCTTTTATCGCGATGGCATACGCTCTTGAACAGTTCTCCCGCAAAGAACGGTATGAGAATCAGAGCGATCAAAATCCCCCAATCGCGTAAACCCAACGGAATCGTTTTGAAGTACACGTCGATAAACGGCATATAGACGACAAACAGCGTCAAGCCTAGTGACAGCAGCGAGGCCTTGTTGAGCGTAACATTCGAGAAGAATCCTTGCTTAAACACAGACACCGTTTCGGAGCGATTCGAAAAGACGCGCAGAATCTCCGCGAGCGTTAAACTGATAAATGCGAACGTCCTAGCTCCCCAGGACGGAGCCGTGTCCGCCAGCGGAATGAACGAAAACATCGAGACAGTACGATCGAGCGCAATCTCGCCATTGATCACGAGATTGTCGGGATACAGGAAACGCCCGATGTTAAAAGCCGCGAATACCGTAACGAACAAAGCGATCGCCTGAACGACAATCGACCAAGTCATAGTCTTGTCGATAATTCTCTCGCTCTTTCTGCGCGGAGGCTGCAACATGATGCCCTCCTCCGACCGCTCGCGACCGAGCGCAAGCGCAGGGAAGCTGTCCGTCACTAAGTTCAGCCATAAGAGTTGCACCGGCAACAAGGGCGCAAAAGCCGGTCCCATGATCATGGTCGTAATGAAGATAACGAGTATCTCGCCGACATTACAGGAGAGAAGGAAATTGACCACCTTGCGAATGTTCGAGTAGATAACGCGACCTTCCTCGACGGCATTGACGATCGTGCCGAAATTGTCGTCGGTCAGGATCATGTCGGCTGCGCCTTTGGCGACTTCAGTGCCCGTGATACCCATCGCAACGCCTATGTCGGCGCGTTTCAACGCAGGCGCGTCATTGACGCCGTCCCCCGTCATCGAGACGATGCGATCAGATCGTTTCAGCGCCTCGACGATGCGGACTTTATGCTCAGGCGAAACACGCGCATAGACGGTCGCCGATTTAGCGGCCTCCGTCAGATCATCGTCCGACATTACTTCAAGTTCTTTTCCGGAAAGGACGAGATCGTCTTCTTTTCGCAGACGCAAATCGTCGGCGATCGCGGCGGCCGTCTCGTGATGGTCACCCGTAATCATGACAACGGAAATTCCCGCGTTGTGACATACAGCGATGGAGTCTCGCGCTTCGGGTCTCGCCGGATCGATCATCCCCATCAGCCCTGCGAAGATCATGCTTGATTCCGCTCCCTCGAACGACTCGTCGTCATGTGTGCGATAAGCGAAACCGAGTACGCGAAGCGCCTGCTTGGCGAAATGGATATTCCGAGAGAGGATGACTTCGCGTCGCTCGTCGCTCAGGGAGACAATTCCCTCCTCCGTCAGCTCGCGATCGCAGCGATCAAGTATGCGATCCGGAGCGCCTTTCGTAAGTGAGTACGGAACACTGTCTTCCATAAGACAACCGACTGTCATCATCTTGCGTTCGGAATCGAAAGGGAGCTCCCAGATCACGGGACGCGCTTCTCTAAGTCCCGACACCGATATGCCGCCCTTTTCCGCAACGGTCAGCATGGCACCCTCGGTCGGATCTCCGATCATGGATACGTAATCCTCTTCGTTCCTCGTCAAGACGGCATCGTTACAGAGAACTCCAATTTCAAGAACACGCTTCAAGACACCGGACAGTTTCACGTCATGCGTTTCCGATGCGTTACCGCGCGCAATAACGCCCGTCGGGGCATACCCGACACCGGAGACAGAATATTGCTCATCGCCGGCGTAAAGGCGCGTCACCGTCATCTCATTCTGCGTAAGCGTCCCCGTCTTGTCGGAGCAGATCGTATCAACGCAACCGAGTGTCTCGACGGCGAGCAAACGTTTGACGATCGCATTCTCCTTAGCCATCCTATTCATGCCGAGCGCAAGCAGAATTGTCACGACGGCGGGCAGTCCTTCGGGTATCGCCGCGACGGCCAAGCTGATCGCCGTCATGAAGAGCGCCAACGGTTCACCGCCCTGCAAAAGACCGACCGCGAAGATAATGGCGCAAATAGCGAGAAAAAGAATACCGAGAATCTTGCCGAGACGATTTAAATTTTCTTGTAGAGGCGTCGCTTCCGTTTCGATACTCTTCAGGCGATCGGCAATCTTCCCGATCTCAGTCTTGGATGCCGTTGAAACGACGATTCCCTCCCCGCGACCGTATGTAATCTCCGTCCCGCTAAACACCATGTTGAGTCGATCGCCGATGCCGGGAACTTCATCGTACAGAGCCATAGCGTCCTTATGTACCGGGACAGATTCGCCCGTCAACGCCGATTCATTCGCCTGCAAGTTGACGGATAAGACAAGCCTTAAATCTGCCGGCACAACGTCGCCTGCGATAAGCTCTACGAGATCGCCCGGCACAAGTTCGGCGGCAGGCACCTCGCGTATCTCACCCCCTCGCTTGACACGCGCGAAAGGCGCTGACATCTTTTTCAGGGCTTCGAGCGCCTTCTCCGCCCGGTTCTCCTGAATCGCTCCTAGAAAAGCATTGATGACGACAATCGCCAAAATGATGCTCGCGTCGAACACCTCGCCAAGCGCGGCTGAAATAACGGCAGCAACGATCAAAATCAGTATGAGAAAATCCTTGAACTGATTGAGCAACTTAACAATAAAGGGAGCGCTTTTCTCATCTTCCAACTCATTGCGCCCGAAGCGTTCAATCCGTGAAATAGCTTCCGTTTCGGAAATTCCCGATGCCGTATCCGTCCCAAGTGTCTTGACAACGCACTCAATCGATTGAATTGCCGCGTCCTCTCCGGTCAACAGGGATTCTGCTGTTGTCTCGATCTCAACAACAGTGTTCTTTTTCATAAATAATTCCTCAGCAAGAAAAATGTGGTATGCAATAAACAACTGATAATCATTGTACTACTTGCGGTCGTCTGATTTGACGCGTCATTCCGTTAAGCGAAACGGGCGGCCGCGAACAAGAACTGCCTAATCCTCATCTCCCGATGATTTATCCGGCAATACCTCAAGGCGAATACGCGATATTCTTCGATCATCCATCTCAAGCACTGTAAATTTAAGGTGTTTAAAAATCGCCTCCGGTTGCGCACCTTTCTCCGGAATATAACCGAGAAGCGAAAGAACGAACCCGGCGATCGTATCAAAGTCATCGTCCTCTTTCAGCTCATCAAGTTCAGGAACGTAGCGCCCTGCCTCGGCGGGCGTCAGCAAACCGCTGAACACATAGGAACCGTCGGCATTGACGACGACGCTCGTCACAGGTGCGTCGTATTCGTCCTCGATCTCTCCGACGATCTCTTCGAGCAAGTCCTCCATCGTGACGATGCCCTCCGTTCCGCCATACTCATCGACGACGACAGCGAGCGTCGTGTGCTGCTGTTTCATCTCGCGGAAGAGAACGTCAACCTTCTTCACTTCGGGAACGAAAAAGGCGGGACGTAGAATGCTTTCGAGTTTGAAATCCGCGCCGCGCTTGGACTTCGGGACGCGGAGCAAATCCTTGACGATCAGGATGCCTACGATGTCGTCGATGTCCTCATCGTAAACGGGAAAGCGCGAGTAGCTCGCATGCGCGACGATATCGACGGCTTCTTCATACGTTGAGCTCAGCGGCACGCTCGTAATCGAGACGCGCGGCGTCATGATCTCCGAGACGTATTTGTCATCGAATGCGAATATATTCTTGATCAGATCGGCTTCCGTCTCCTGCAGATCGCCACATCCGGCTCCCGCCTCGACGAGAATACGAATTTCTTCTTCCGTGACGCGCGACGATGCCTCATCGGGGTCGATGCCGAGAATGCGCAATACAAGATTCGTCGACCACTCTAGAAGTTTCGTGAATGGTCGAAAGACAAAATCGAAAAATCTCAAAATACCCGACACCATCATCGCGAACTGTTCAGGGCGGCGCATCGCCAGTCGTTTAGGCACGAGCTCACCAAACACAAGCGTGAAGTAAGACAATACGATCGTCATCAAGACGACCAGCAACGTCCGCAGCGACGGATACACCAAGCCCGGATCGACAAAAACATATAACCTGACGGCTAGCTTGTCAGCAGCAAAAGCACTTGACAGAAATCCGGCTAACGTAATCGCCACTTGAATCGTCGAAAGAAAACGGCTCTTATTGTCAACAAAGCGGAGCAGACGTTTAGCCGCCGCATGACCGGAGTCGGCCATCTGGCGAATTTTGTTATCGTTCTGCGTGACAACAGCCATCTCCGCAGCAGCAAAGAATCCGTTGACCAAAATAAGAAAGAAAATCAGGATAAAATCGAACAAAAGCGAACCTCGAACGGTTCCCGCGCTCACATGTTCAGTTAAGATGGCCCTCAGCAGAGGGCCGGTACAGCTACTGCCGTCCAATCAGACATACCTCCAGCCATCCATTGCACGTATACGAATACCCACTGGCTTCAAAACAGTCGAAGGAATGGATGAATCCTTCGCGAATCGATATGTTATGTTAGCAAAAACTGCGTCACTACGCAACGTGGCACATATGGTAACATATAAATACGAATCATTCGTGCGTTTTTGCACGTCTCACTTCAGAAAGGTTTAACGATTATTCACTATGGCAACTACGAATCAGCAGAAAATCAGCGATGTCAGACTGGCTGTTCTGATCGATGCCGATAACGTGCCGCCGCACAATGTGCGCGGCATGATGGAAGAGATCGCACGCTACGGCACACCGACGATCAAACGTATCTATGGAGACTTCACGAAGCCCAACTTGGCACAATGGAAGAACCAGCTCCTCGATTACGCCATCAGTCCCATCCAACAATTCAGCTATACGACGGGAAGGAACGCCACCGACTCCGCCATGATCATCGATGCGATGGACATTCTCTATGCCGACAAGATTGACGGTTTCGTCCTCGTTTCGAGCGACAGCGATTTTACGAAGCTCGCCACGCGACTTCGCGAATCGGGGAAAATCGTGTACGGTTTCGGGGAGATGAAGACGCCGAACGCTTTTATCGCCGCATGCGACCGCTTCATCTACTTGGAGATCATCGATCAACATGGGGAAGAAGATCTCGAGGTGGAGAAAGAAGTCAGGCAAACAGGACGTCTTACAAGTACGGTACGTCACGATACAGACAAAAAGGATTCAGGGCGTAAGTTGACCGATCGCAAAACTGCCGAACGCGATCAGAAAAAGCCGGATAAAATCATTCAGAAAATTGACAAAAAACTGATTCAGCTCATCTCCTCTTCTATCCGAGATGTGGAAGACGAAAACGGTTGGGCCTTCCTCGCTGAAGTCGGTAACCTGATCGTCAAGAAACAACCCTCATTCGACTCGCGCAACTACGGGTACGACAAGCTGACGACATTGATCCAATCGATTGGTCGCTACGATGTCGAAATGCGGGACACGGGCAATCCGAACGTCAAGCTCGTCTACATAAAGATCAAGAGCGGCAAATAAATCAGGTGATTCAAATAATCCATTAACTAAGCCTTGATGCACAACCAAAGTATCAAGGCTTTTCGTTTGCCGCTTTAGCGACAAATCGGATGATCCAACGTTGCGGCACAATTTTCGAGAGCAGGCGAACGAGTCTCCCTAACCGCGATGTGACGACGACTACTTTTCGTTTTCGCACGGCCGCGATCGTTTTTTTCGCGACGAGGGCGGAATCCTCGATGGAGAAACGCTTGTAGGAAGTGAGGAGTTTTTCCTTTTCTTCCGACGTGAAGAACTCGGTCAACATAGGATTGGGACATGTCACCGTTACGCCGATGTGACGAGGGCGCAACTCTTCGGCAAGCGCGCGACCAAACGAGAGAATAAACGCTTTCGAAGCCGCATACGTCGCGAATCCGGGCTGAGGCAGGAACGCGGCTACGGACGACGTAAAGACGATGGCACTCCCCTCCTCCATATATGGAAGAGCAATCGACGTGAGAGAGACTTGTGCGCGAACATTGAGATCGCAGAGCGACCGATGACAGGCAACACTCTGCTCATCAAAAGGACCCGGTATCCCCTCCCCCGCGTTGTTGACAAGGAGCTGCACCGTCGCACCATCCGAACGCAATGCGTCTTCAATCACAACTAAGAAATCGTTTTTCGTCAGATCGAGCGCGAAGCAGCGCGTCCCACGCTGCATACCGTCCGCTAAACGACGAAGCTTCTCCTCATTTCTCGCGATAAGCCAGAATGATATTTCCTCCGGAAGTGTCTCATCGAGCAAGCGCGCAAATGCCAAGCCCAGACCGGATGAAGCCCCCGTAACAATGACGACAGGGTTCTTCGACTCGTAATGTAAATGATCAATCATAGCGGTCTACCCTCACGAACGATGCTCCAATAGCGGGATATCGCGGCGTTTCATCGGCGCGCAATGTCGGATGTTGCGGTCATGCGATCTGCGGTTCACACAAGGTCATCCTAATACACAAAGTATATCACGCTAAATACCGGTCCAATTATGCTATAATTCGTAACGGTACGGAGGATACAACATGGCTCGAACGATGGTAATCGGTCTGACAGAGTCAGGCGCGAATGCAAAAATTAATGAAGATTCTTTTAGTTGCGGAGACCGCGTCTACCCCGATATGATCACGGGCAGCGAGGAGCAGTCGCTCGGCGCGTCCGACTACACGCAAGTCTATATCGTCACACAGGGGTTCGGCGGTTCCGGTGCAGGAGACCTCGCAGGACGTATCATCCAACGCGTCACCAAGGACTTTGTCGCCCAACTTGACAATTACAAACTTCCCGAACTTGACTTTTACCGGTTTTCACACGAGCTCATCCAAGAAACACATCTTCGCGTATTGGATCAGATCGCTCCGCGTGCCGATCAAGGCGTCGGCGCTTCCTTCGCGCTTCTCCTTATCGATGCCAACACAGCGTACATTCTCAATGTCGGCGATACGAAGATACACCTTTATCGAGACGACGAACTATACTCGCTCATCGACCCTTACGATGCGCAAACTGAATCTGATCAATCCATTTACATTGGTGACCCCAGAGCTACCTTCGAGCTTCCGGTACCGAATACGATGAAGAGGTTTGACCTCGAAACAAGCGATATCATTCTACTCGCCACAGAGGGATTCCATACTAATTTCCACCATAGTCAATTAGCTGAAGACATCGCTGCCCCTGACGCCTTCGCGGCGAACATCCGCCTAGCACAACTGCACTCGAGGCAAGCAGACAACTCGGAGAACGGCACGGTTCTCGCCATCAAGGTGCGTGACTTGGAGCTCGTGGAACCCGACGATGCGGCCAAACAAAATGTAGAGCGCATCCAGAAGTCTTATGGCTCGCAGGCTCCAGAGAATGGCACATCTGCAAATGTTAGGTGTAGAAGGCGCAACGCAAAAGATAAATATCAGGAGTTCGGACAAGAACCAACATCTTCTCAAGATGTAATCAATGTACAGCGGGAGAACAACTCAAACGGCAGAAATGGTAACGATTATATGGACACAGCAGACCAGGTAAGAAAATCTAGAATAAAGAGAGAATTGAAAACGTTCGGTTTGAGTCTCTTGGCCGGCTTTCTTATCGGGATGGCAGTGATTCTGGTTGTGTGGTTTGTTATTTTGAGGTGACGATGTTCGCCACTCTATCCTCACCGTGTATGCGCCATTTGGTGGTTTGAATTCACTAACAGCCCTTACACTAATCGATATATGACCATTCGCCCTAAATTCCACAAATCACGAAGCGAAATGTGTAAGTGAAGATAATTTGGTTGGATAAATATTATCTATATTTTAATCTGTTAAGGAATACCACATATCGTTCTTTTACCCAGAGTGAATAAATGCCACTAATACGGTTTCCATCCGTATTCCGTTCATTTCTCAACTCCGAAGAAAAAAATCGATCGACCAGTATGAAGTATGAACTAATTGCTATTGAGCAACGATATTGAGATGCTATTTTGCCAATTTCCATTTTTGGGTAAATAATCTAGCAAGAGGCTTCTGATATATTTCGTGCAAAAAACATGACAATAGAACAGCTATGATAAACGAAACAAGCATGCGAGATATATTTCGATTTGGCATCTTCAGAATATCAATTACAAATGCGGTAATCTTCCAGACAAACAGCTGAATAAGAAAAAACTCATATGTAACTGTACTAGCATACCTGAGCAACTTACATCGTTCTAATGCTTTAATTCTAATCATGCAGGCACTAAGCATGAAGACAGATAACAAAGGATGTCGAAGGAAGTTATAACTATAAAAACCCCAAATCCTAACATCAGAATAAAGCAGATACAAACATACTACAAAAGTTAGCGATAAAGATAGCCATGCTTGAATATTTCGTTTCCGACTTGATCGATTAGAATCCGCATCAAAAACACCGCCAATAATTACCCCAAGACAAAATTCCATTGAGCGAAATATTGGATTTGAGTAGAGACTGCTAAGTGAAAACCACCTAACAACAAAGGAAAAATACAGCAATAACAGGCTCAAACCTATCATAAGTAAGACTCTACATTTTTTTGATGATTTTTTTATCAATTCCTGAATAACAGGATAGATGAAATACCCCAATAGCAAGCATGAAATAAACCACGTTCCACCATTATGAGCATAGGCGAATAACGACTCAAACATCGTTTGAATACCCAGTAGTTCAACAGGAGCGAGCTTGATATTGTCTAATAAGTGCGCCTGACCTAAAGAAATCACATATATTGTTCCAATTAATAAATATAAAGGAATAAGTGCAATGATTCTTTTCTTGTAAAATTTCGTAATCTGTTCAATATTCATCATGTTTTTATCATGATATGCAAAAAAATTAACCAAGCCAGATAACATAAAAAACAGGGTCATTGCATTTTCGCGAAGATTCACAAGAGGTTGTAAAAAATGGTAGTTAATTGAATATTGCTTAGCACCGTGACCCATAAAAACAACTATCGCAGCACCAATTCGAATGAAATCCAAAACTACTAATCTGGTCATTGGCTTGACAGACATAACTCTGCCTTTGCCTAACGTATCAGCATGCAGTTTCATCAGTTTACTACACTCCACTCCTATACTGGTATATATCATCAACGATCTATTCGAAGATTCAAGATGAACATAAAGTGCCAGTCAATATGCCATCAGCATTTTCATTTCTAATATCAAGCGTAAGAGCAAGGGAAAGAGCTATTGGAAGCCACATAACCGACGATTTAAGCCAACTGCTGGAAGAAAAGGCCACCATTATAAATATAATGAACATCGCCAAAACGCTTATAAGCAGATAATTATTCTTCGCTTGACTAATATGTTTTCTATAGAGACTACGAAAAATGTTAAGAAGAAAAGATGCAAACAAAGTAAACACGATTACACCATATTGAGTAAATATCTCAATCCACAATGAATGCGGGTTGACTAATACATGTGGCTCACGCAGTTGCTCCATTACATTGGAAAAACTACCCACACCAAAACCAAAACCATACGTCTGAATTATTGTCTCCCTGACCGAAACTAAATATGTATTCAGCCTCAAAAAGAGGGAGCCCCGCTGTTGGCTCGCAGCATGAAACTGGTGTGATACTGCTACATATATTTCTCCTCCCAAATAGGCTACTAATAAAAACCCAAGGACCCCAAACAACAACCCTCTAGCCCTACTTTTTGAATTTGAAGCAAAGAAGTAATAAACAAAACCTACTAAAAAAGCAAACAAAGATATCCAAGAATCATTTACTAATAAAATAAACGTTATGCTAACTAGTGTAATTATAGACAATATTTTTACGAAATAACTTGCATGTCTCCTAAAGTAAAACAGGGGAGAAAACAAACTGATTACTGCACTAAAATCGTTCACGTTGTAGTACAAACCAGAGGCCATTTTAATCGTTTTAGACTCAAAACCTAAACTGCTTAGGAAAGCAGGATCTGCATAGCGTGATACAGCGAGGTGTTTTCCTGTAACAATTTCAAGTAAACCGAGTAAAACAAAAACCAGTATAATCGCTCGAAAAGCATTAAAAAGAAACTGTATACCGCCTTTAATTAAACTAATTTCGCAAACAATGAATACAGATAAGATACCCAGAAAAATATTGTAAAGTTCGAGGTAGCCCTCACGCATTACGACATAGGGCGAACCAAAGAGCGAAATCACACCGTAAAAGAACATGATACCCACGGTTAAACAGAACCTGATTTGCTGTTTTCCGTGATATATCTTGATGAGAACTCCACGATCAAACTCCAGACGTGGAACAAGGAACAACATAAAAATTAACGGAATCAATGCCCTATACGGAGTGACGGTAATGCCAAATAATTTTAGCCCTGTAATGCTAATGTGTCCACAGAGCGGAAGATAAGAATAAATAAGAATCAATACTCTATCTGTACTTGTCATTTTTTCCCAAGCCACGCGTACCATTGTAGAGTTAATATTAGCATTAAAAGTCATTATGAGAATAGATTATTCGTTATGCTCGCCATCTAATCACGGTACTTGCAAAACTTGGACTTAACTACCCCACACAAAGCAAAAAGATCCCTGATAACATCTCTAAAAACGTAACATGCCACAAAGACAATCACAACCCATATAAACAATTTAAATAGAATAGTGCTTTCAAGAGCGTATGTAACTGTTATGTAAGAAACGAGAGTGTACATTGTTACTCTCATGATTTTGTAGTCACAGGTGTACACCCTTTGAGCAAATATATATCCCAACGTGCACATTACCGAATAACTAATAAAATTCACATGACCGGCCGCTTCCAAGCCATATCGTGGCAAAAACATGAGGTTCAAAACTATGCAGGTAACGGCGCCTGATACAGTTGCTATTAGAAAAAAGACTGTCTTCTTGGTAAAGGCAATACCATATCCTGTAATCGTATAAATTCCATAGGCTAGTTGAGCGTACAACACACCCGGAAGAATTAAACTAGCTGAATAATATGACTCTTGAGTCATGATATGCACAATTTCTTTACCAAACAGAGAAACCGTAAAGCAAATGATAAACATTACAAGATAAAACCCACTAAAGACTCTCCTAAATTGCTGTTTAGCATTAGGATCATCTTTCTTGTTAAAGGCAAAGGCAGTATAGGCGGTGTAAACCGCGTTAGAAATAATAGCAATAACGCTCGAAAAACGTGCGCCGATTCCATAGATTCCTACGGAAAATTCGCCTAGAAAGTGCTTAATAATTAGTCGGTCAGACATACTTAGTGCCCAAACAGCTACTACAGTAGGCACTAAGGGCAATGAAAAACGCAACATTGCCTTACGCAAGACTTTATCATATCTCCGAGGAGTAAGCTTTTCCTTAGTAACTACCGTATAAAGAGCTAACTGAAATATGTGCGTACATAGGGAGCTACCAATGAGAGCGTAAGCCTTCCAGCGAAAACCTGCCACAAACAAGACGTTAAGACTTATCATAAGTAAGGAGCTCGCAATATTGATAGTACCAAAGGCCAACATTCTATTTTGCATTCTCAGCATCAATGAGTGAGGTAAGAACCAGAGTTGTATTGATACTGATAGGAGCGCAGACGAAATAAGCAATTTATATTCTGCAACTCCAAAAACCAAAAGAGAGATCTTATCGGAAAAAATAATTAAAGCCAAGGGGATCATGCTTGTTGCAACGAGTGTAAACCACAGCGTGTTAAAGACCTTTTCTTGGTGCTCTTGCGTTTTCTCTTCATAAAAAAAGGCACTGAACGCAGAGTCAAGTCCCAAAACTAGCAATGGAAATATAAACGAAGTAAACGTAATGACGATATCTGAAACCCCAAGCTCAGCGGGATCCAAGTATTTGGTATACAGCGGCAAGAGAAAGAAGTTGATCGCCTTCAGTATGATATTGGAAGCAACTAGAATAGAGCTTCCCTTTAAAAACTGAATTAGCTTATTGTCCCTAGCCATAGAGTTTAGTATTCTTTACTGAAGTTATGCTCGTAACTGCCTGTCAGCCTCTTCTAGGATTTTTATCATGCGTATCGCAGACTCAGCATTAGTGATTGATTCCTTATCTTGGACAATGCATTCCCTAAAATGCTCAATACTATTACCCAATGCATCTTCATGGTTAAGCTGTGGAATTATAGCATCCCCTGTACGAGTCTTAACTACATAATCAGAATACTCGAGGTGCTCGTTAAAGTTTTTATCATAATCAAAGCCCTTGTCGTAGACAATCAATTTATTTAATACATCGACATCATCGTAAACCAACATTTTCTTTGAACCTGCAATTATAATGCGGCGTTCTTTGATCGGTGACAACCAACTAGCTGTGATATTGGCTAAAAAGCTGGGGTATTTAAGTGTAAGAAAGTTTATTGAATGCTTGGTCGAATAGATTTTTTCACCAATAGCGAAAATATTTGTCGGAGTTTCACCATTTGTAATATAGTCAATAATTGACAAATCATGGACACTAAGATCCCACATGGCGCTAACATCATGCTTAATCCTGCCCAAATTGATTCTAGAGCAATCAAAATAAAGGATATCACCAAAGTCACCGGAATCAACGATCTCTTTAATCTTTTTGATAACAGGGTGAAACACCATAATATGGTCAACATGAATCTTAAGATCATTACATTCTGCAATATTTCTTAAAGAAACAGCATCATCCAATTTATCGGTAAAGGGCTTTTCAACATAGATGTGTTTGCCACACTCTAGTGCCTTTTTTGCCAAATTAAAATGGCTACTTGTCTCTACCGCGATACAAACTGCATCTAGCTCAGGGGCTTCAAGCAGATCAGTATAGTCCTGTGTGTATTTAACTGATTCAGCGTAAATTCCTCTAGCCTTCGCCAGTCTGTCAGGTTTCAGATCACAAATATACTTAAGATCAATCTGGCTATTATTATATAAATTTCTAGCAACATTCGGCCCCCAATAACCAAAGCCAACTAAACCTACTCTAAGCACATCTTTGCTTCCCTTCATAAATATCCTTCAACAGTTTAGCATTCTTTCTATAGTCGTGATATTCTTCTACATACTTTCTTCCCCTTACGCCCAATTCGTGCCTTTTTTCTCCATCAAGTAATAATGCTTCAATGATTTCCACCAAGTCATCGGGCTTGACATTCACAACTGGCAACGAATCAGGAAACGAATCTTTCATCATCTCACTTACATAAACTAGAACAGGCTTACCTAAAGCCATTGCTTCAATGGCAAATACCCCGTATGTTCCGACGGATATTTGATCGAAAACGATGTCGGCCCTTCCATACTGTTCAAAAGCTGCCACTTGGGACATACCCTCAACTAAAACAAACTCAAAGGGCGCATTCACTTTTTCTAGAGCCTCGATCAAATAGCCCGTACCCTTGGTACTCCTGCTACTTGGCGCATGTAAAATAATCGGCACCTCCTTTTCTTTCGCAGGATAAATTGGCTTGTACTGCTCTATGTCAACTCTTAAGGGAACGATATGAATTGGAACCTCGCAGTCGGGCAGATGAGAAACCAATTCTATATCGTGCAAGATAAAGCCATCCGCGTACTTAGATATTCTTTTTAGCAACCTCCTCTGTAAATTAGATGCTTTGTATGTCTCATAATACGGATACGTGATATTGCGTAATACGCCTCGCACCTCAGAACCATGAAATTCAAAAAAAACTTTCTTCCTGAATATTTTTAAGAAGTATAGATCATAATTGAAGGGTAAAAGAGATCGGGTGAAGTGGAAATGAAAACAATCAAAAGAAAAGAGAGCATAAACAAAAAAACAGATCATTTTTATGAGATACCAGGGATAAAGTAGTTTTTTGTCTCCAATCCCAATATTATAATTTACCGGATAACCAAAAGGATGTTTCCGCCAAACTGCACTTCTAGCATAAACTCCAATTTCTCTCAACCCTTTTACAGAGTAATAATTTTGTCCCGCTACCTCGGTCATCCCGTGTAATACCCTCAAGTCCTCGCGCCCCCCAAATCATTCACCACAGATAACGCACGATCTAGCCAGCGATTACTCTGACCGAAGAGAATTGCATTATTCTTAAACTCCAAATACTGTTCCTCATTGCTTAAACTCTGCTTAATAACAGAAACCATAGCATCAATATTATCGTCGCAGAGAAGACCACAATTGCCCTCTGAAATAACCCTTTTGGTTTCATAACAACAGGTAGAAATAACGGGGATTCCGTACCCAAGATACTCAAATAGTTTCAAAGGTTGAGCCAAATTTGTATAGGCATCGATTCTACGAGGAATCAGGGCATAGGTGGCCTTCTGATAATAAGATTCTAACTCAACTCGGTCGAAAGTATGTTGGATATTAAGCCACGAATACTGATAATGCTTATCCTGAAGATTTGCAGCAGAGTGAGTGATAAACGTTAGATTGGCATTCAAATCATCTTCTTGATTTAGTCTCCTAAATACTTCGATCAATCTCAGCGCCCCACAAGACTCAGAAGTTCCACCAACATAAATATACTCTCTTCTATGAAAAGTATTCTCACGAAAAGGAACTGCGTTGCCACCAGGCGGCAATAAACTAACCTTATGAAATCTGTAATCGCAAAATAAACTGCTGAATGATGTGCTGGGGAAATACATCAAATCACAAACTTTTTCAAATAGTCTTAAATCCCTCTTATGCATTAACTTTAAAATCATACGCTTCCAAACGACCATCGGAAAAAGGCTAGGAAACATCCAATATGCATCCCGATAGAAAAGCCCAATCGGGATACCCATTCTATTCACTTTTCTCAGTAGAGTCAGATCTATTGAATTGAAGAAAGGACCCGTTGGCGGTTCAACATAACAAAAATCTGGCCTGTTGTGATCTAGCCAAGCAATAACCTGCTTAACCCTTTTCCTCCGCTCACTACGCTTGTTTTGAAATCCTTCCAAGAGGTGTACCTTATGACCTAAATCTAGGAAGGCGTCAAGCATCATGTGCGGCCGAACACTCGATCCTGAGGAACAATGACCGTAGTCAACAAAAGTAACGTAGAGAATTTGTAACCTATCCCCGGTAGAGTTCCTCACAAAAGTGATAGGATTCAATAAAATATCAGTTTTAACATCACGATCCATGCTTAACAACCATCACCTATGCCATGTGTATCAATTCATCGCAGATCATATCGACTTCTTCATCAGACAGGTATGCGTGCATTGGTAGGCTTACTGCCTTATAGCTGTAATCCTCCGATATCGGCAGATCACTGGGCACATAACCCATATGCGAAAAGGCCTTTTGCATGTGCATTGGATAAATGTAGTAGACCATCAGGGGAATATCTTTAGCCTTCATGTGCTCAATGATATCCTGCCTATGTTTTGCGTTCCTCGTCAAAATCGTATACTGCGCCCAAGCAGTTTCACAATGATCCGGTATAACGGGTACAGAGTAATATTCTTTTAGTTTTTCTGAATACCGGGTAGCTATTTCATTTTTGACTCTTCGCTCATCGTCAAGAATTTTCATTTTTTCAAGCAAAACTGCGGCCTGTAGCGTATCTAGGCGACCGTTTATTCCTATCCGCACATTGTCGTACTTAGTAGTACCCTGACCATGGATTCTGATAGATTTCATTATCTCGTACAGATCTTCATCATCGGTAAAAACAGCGCCTCCGTCACCATAGCAACCCAATGGCTTAGCAGGAAAGAACGATGTTGCCGCCACGTCACCAAAGGAACACGCCTTCTTACCATCACGTTCGGCACCGAAACTCTGAGCCGCATCAGATAACACAAACAAATTATATTTTTTGGCAATACCTTCTATCGCTTCATAGTTAGCAGGAAGTCCAAAGATGTCGACAGGTATTATACCCCTAGGAGTGAGCTTACCTTCTTCAATTGTTTGAACGATCGCCTTCTCAAGAGCTTCAGGGGCAATATTGTATGTCTCATCAGAGTCTACAAAGACTGGCGTAGCACCCACCAGCCCCACTACTTCAGCTGTAGCGAAAAAAGTAAATGAGGGCACAAAAATGGCATCTGATTTCTTCAGGCCAATTGCCATAAGCGGAATAACCAAGGCACTGGTTCCACTAGAACAGGACAAGCAATACTTTCTGTTAGTGTAGACCGCCAACTCATTTTCAAGCTCATCAACCTCTTCGCCCATAATGTAGGCACTAGAGTCGAGGACAGCACCTATCCGCGCATCCACTTTCTCTTTTATACGCCTGTATTGGCTTGCAAGATCAATAAATTGCATGATTAGATACCTCAATCTTCTTTCATTTGATCGATTATGCCGTTAGTAAACTCTATAATACGTTGTACTACTCTATAACCATAGACTGCCCCCACTTACTTATCAGTGAGCAGATCTTTTCTGCAGCACGACCGTCTCCGAAAGGCATATAACTAGGATCAATGGTCTGTTCTGCTGAAAGTTTCAGCAAAATATCATTTCGATCAGCTTTAGCTAGCTGATTTCTATTCCCAACCATTGTTTCTGGCCACACGACATAGTCAAAGACAAAAACACACTGAACTCCCGCATAAAAAGCCTCACACTGTAAACCACCTGAGTCAGTAACAATTTTCTTGGCATTTTTAGTCAGATGTACGGAGTCAGAGTACTTTACCGGCTGTGTGAGAATAATATTGGAAAAATTGTTTTCAGAACATATTTTAAGTGCACGGCTTTGGTTTCGAGGATGAACGGGATAAATTGTAGGAGCATCAAGGCAATTCATGGCGAATAGAATTTCGGTTAAGGGCATATCGTTGGAAGTGTTTTCCTGCCTATGACAGGTCATATAATAAAATTCATCAGGCACATAAACATTCTCATTTTTGAAATCTACTATGCTTGGGTTCGTCCATGGCTTATTCGAAAAATGCAAAAAAGAATCATACATGATATTCCCGACCATATAAGACCTCTCACCTAAACCTTCTTTCCTCAAATTTCTTAATGAGCTCTCAGTAGCACAAAAATCTAAACTTGCGAGATGATCAGCAACGATTCGATTTACCTCTTCCGGGTTATCGAGGCTGCCCGATCTATTGCCTGCCTCAACATGTATCACAGGTATGTGAATCTTCACTGAAGTAATCGCCGCAGCTAAAGTAGAATTTGTATCACCATAAATTAAAACCGCATCAGGCTTCTCCGCTAACAATATTTTCTCCAATTCAACCATCATCCTGCTGGTCATCTCTGCATGTGAACCGCCAGATATTCCAAGATAATAGTCAGGAACAGGAATACCCATTTCTTCAAAGAAAACAGCAGACATATTACGATCAAAGTGTTGTCCAGTATGGATTAACAGCTCATTATGTTCTTTTCTTATCTGCCTAGAACCTGTAGCAGCTTTGATAAACTGAGGTCTAGCACCCACAACCGTAGCAATTTTCATGTAACACCACCCCTGAGAAGTATTATTTGACAAGTACCCTTTACTCCGCGAAACAGTTGGGCAATAAAACAGCACTATCACTACAATCAAGGCGTTCCAATCCCTCGTCGGTCATTCGATAAGTCTTGTTACAACTACTACACTTCAATTGCTCATTAAGAATCTCCCCGCATTCACATACCCAACCACGCTGTCTAGCAGGCACACCGACAACGAGCGCGTGATTCTTGACATTCTTCGTCACCACAGCTCCTGCAGCCACCATAGCCCATTTACCAATAGCTACTCCACAGATAATTGTCGCGTTAGCACCAATTGAAGCACCTTCTTTCACATGAGTTTCTACATAGTTTTCGCGTCCTTTTGGATGATTTGCGCGGGGAGTCAAATCATTTGTAAACACACATGACGGTCCACAAAAAACGTAATCTTCAAGGAGAACACCTTCATAAATTGATACGTTGTTTTGAATCCTGCAACCATTTCCAATGATGACGTTATTGCCAACATTGACATTCTGACCAAAGGAACAGTTTCGACCGATACGAACACCGGATTGAACATGGCAAAAATGCCATATTTTCGTCCCTTCTCCTATATCAACATTTGAGTCGATATAGGTCGACTCGTGCACAAAATACTTATCTTCAGCCATTGAATTGCCCTTCATAGTCTAGTGTTGAGGCATCCTTTAAGGGAAGTTTAACGCTTGTCCCTAAAGATGACGACTTGTAAATGGCTAATACCAGCTCAAGAGCTCTTCGTCCATCTTCCCCAGTAATGTAAGGCTCTCTGTGCTCATTAATCGCCTGAACAACATCCTCGTACAGAGGCGTGTGACCAAAACCATATACATTGGGTGGATTCTCATGATACCTTGCCTTGATTTCTTCAGCAGTATCTTTTCCATCGCCAAAACGCCATTCATCTATCTTGTTGACTGATTTACCTCCGGCCTTTACCGTGCCTTTTTCCCCAAAAAGATACAAAGTCTCCTCAAGATTCGATGGGTACACATTCGATGTTCCCTCGATCAGTCCATACGCTCCATTTGAGAACTTGATGAGAGCGAGACCTAGATCCTCTGTCTCAAGATAGGGATGATTCAGGTTATCGGTAAATGCGAACACTTCATCAATATCATCGCCCATCATCCACCTCAGAAGATCGATATTGTGAATGCACTGATTCATCAGAACACCGCCATCTTGTTCCCATGTGCCGCGCCACTCGTCTTGGTCGTAGTATTGTTTTCCTCGATTCCAACGAATGTGGGCCGCTCCATGGAGTAAACGACCAAAGCGACCTTCTTTTACTGCCTCGCGAATTTTTATGATGGACTTATTAAATCTGTTTTGATGGCAAGCGCATACGACAACGCCTTCTCGATGCCCTGCTTCGATCACATCATCTGCATCGCTTAAGGACAGTGCGATGGGCTTCTCTATAATGACATGGCATCCTGCAGCAATACAGTCGAGAGCGATTGAGGCATGTTTTCCGCTCTCTGTACAAATCGCAACCAACTCTAACTCTTCTTGAGCAAGCATCTGCATGTAGTCTTCGTAAAACCGAATGTTCTCTGAGAACCCCGAACGCTTTGAGGTTTCGATCATTCTGTCCGTCACAATGTCGCAGATAGCGACAATATCGATACCGCAGTTTCTTGCAGCTTCAATGTGGTTCGGTGCGATTCTGCCACAACCAATCAATCCGTATCGCATTTGCCTTCTCTCTTTATCTAGGTGTCAGACCCACATACTACAACACTTCGATGTTGTCTCTATCGCTCACGAGTTTCATCGCATTTTTTGTATCGAAAATCATCTTGGCATGACGCTGGACAAAATGATAATCGACATCTGTATGAGAAGCCGTCACAACGACTAAGTCTGCCTCGCCTAGCACTGCTTCGGTAAGCTCCAGTATACTCTCCATCTCTACGTCACCGTCTTTAAATCGAGGAACCCAAGGATCATAGTATGAAACATCGGCACCGACAGACAATAATTGCTTGATCACACGAATAGCGGGGCTTTCACGATAATCATCGATATCCTGTTTGTAAGCAACACCAAGAACCAATATTTTTGCGCCATTGATCGCTTTTCTTGAACGATTGAGTATATGCATCGTCCGTTCCTTGCAATACTCAGGCATTCTGTCATTGATCATCATAGAAGCCTCGATCATTGAAGTATGGAAACTGTATTCACGTGCTTTCCATGAGAGATAATACGGATCAAGCGGAATGCAATGACCGCCGAGTCCGGGACCGGGATAAAACGGCATAAATCCATACGGCTTCGTGGCAGCAGCATCGATTACTTCCCAAACATCAATATTCATCTTATGACAAAGCATCGCGATCTCATTGACAAGACCGATGTTAATGTTTCTAAATGTGTTCTCCAGTATCTTTTCCATCTCCGCGACTGCTGGACTGGAAACGGTATGCACATCTCCATCTAAGACAGCGCGATACATGGAAGAGATTAGTTCAAGCGCCTCCTCGCCAACAGCACCAACTACTTTTGGCGTGTTCTTTGTGTTATAAATACGATTTCCGGGATCTACACGTTCCGGTGAAAATCCCAAATAGAAATCCTTTCCACAAACAAGACCGGAGCCTTCTTCCAAAATTGGCATGAGAAGCTCTTCAGTTGTACCGGGATATGTCGTGGATTCCAACACAACCATTGTTCCTGGAGTCAAATACCTTGCAATTGATTCAGCAGACGATTTAACGTAACTGAGATCGGGTTGCTGATACATATCCAGTGGTGTTGGTACGCAAATCGCAATGAAATCCATATCCTTTACGAAAGAGAAATCAGACGTCGCGCGCATCTTCCCTTCCCTAACCAACTCTGCTAAATCGTCGTCAATCACGTCGCCGATATAGTTGTGCCCCTGATTCACCATGTCTACTTTTTTAGCCTGAATATCAAAACCGGTAGTGTCAAAGCCTGCACGAGCTTTTTCAACAGCAAGCGGCAGACCTACATAGCCGAGTCCGACTACCCCGACCTTAATCGTTTTATTCTCTATTTTTAACAACAAATCCTTTTTCATACAACCTCGTTCAATTCCATGTCATTTTGTGTCTTATCTTAGATGCTTGCATGGGTTTCATCCTTATCTATAGCATCAAAAGTAAAAATATTAGACTATTCAATCATGCTTGCAATTTTCCAAAATTGAAATCAACTTATTTGTCAGAATCTCATAGTCAAATGATTCCACTAACTCTCTACCTCTTGTACCCATCGCTTCTCGTTCGCTTGCGGACATATCTAAAATATACAGAATAGCATCTCTTATTTGAGTATATGATTGATCATCAACCGAAATGCCAGCATTAGCGAGTTCTAGCAAATCATAACTAGAATTAAGCAGACTCAATACGGGTTTCCCTGAAGCCAGATATTCAAAAAGCTTATTTTGACTTCCCCCATACCGTGTAAGACGCGTTTGTCTATAACACATAACACATACATCAGCCTGCACAAGTATAGATGGAACACATCTCTTATCAACAGGACCAACGAAAATAATACTTGGGTTACTTTTATACTTTTGCTCTAGTATTTCTCTTTGATCGCCATCACCAAGGATGACAAACTTTGCATTGTGTCCTTCATCAATAACTCTATCGAAAGCAGAAAGAAATGTATCAAGCTGATTTGCATGTCTTACCGAGCCTGCATACACAAAATTAACACATGTATCAGAAAAATAATGACTGTATTCATTCGGATAAATTTTTTTGTTGGTATCGAATTCATGTAAATCTATCCCATTATTGATGTGATGAACTTTCCTTAAATCGATCTTTCCACCATGCTCAAGATCCCACCCTTTATCGACAATATAGTCAGCTCCACCTTCCATCGAGAAAACAATATGATCTGCCTTCTCGTATTGCTTCCTTTCCAATCGATAAAGAAATTTTGCAAACAAACTGCCTTCTTTAACAAAGCCGTACTCAACAAGCGATGCGGGCCATAAATCTCTTATCTCCTTTACGTATACGGCATCGAAAAGGCGACTTACTCTATAACCCATGTAAAATGGAAGAGGCGCACAATCGACAATCACGACGTCGGGCGTAATACGGGATTCCTCTGCGATTCTCTTCGCATATCTCCTAAGCCGATATTGAAATTGAATAGTCGCCCAAATACGCTTGATTCCGTTTCCGGTATAATCGCTCACCTTTAAGTGTGAATATTTAAGGACACCATAGTCTCTCAGCACGAAAGCAGGGCCACCGTCAGAAATCAAATTCTCCTCCATGTTATGCAACTTGGAGCCGCTGATAATGAGCACATTGCACCCATTTCTAATCAAATGTTCAGCCATCTTATTATTGCGGACACGCACTTCTTTGCTAGGAGGCATGGCGTATTGATTAACGATCCATATGTTCTTCTTCATTAACAACACCCTATCATTACGACTGTTCGATGAAAACCGTCAAACATGTCTCGTCACTTCTAACCATTTTACAACCTGATCTATACTTTACGAGACCAAACATACAGCATAATTCCGAACAAATAGCCTAGATGCCCGATTCAACCGAAACCGTTATCACTTGCAATGCTGCCTCACAAGCTTTTATGGCGTCCGCAACATTTTCTGATTGAGCTATAACATAAGCGATGCGATCCGCACTATTTCTCACTGTCGTTGAATATTCACCAATTGTCTTATTAATATAAACACACTTTACTCCACTCATGCCTTTTGCTTGTTGCACACCTTCAATACGACTAATTCTTCCGACAGGACTCATTAAGTAACCAATAGCGGATCCCTTATGAAACACTTGCTCTATATTTGGTGTTTCGCCAAGAGCAATTTCAATACAACTTTTAACCATATCAATTCCAGTTGACAGTGGAACTAAATGGGTGGCAATATTGTCACCTCCCATTCTTGCCCCAATCTCAACAATTTTCGGGCCTTTATCAGTTACAATTACCTCCGTGTGGGCGGCACTATTGCAAATTCCAAGTGCTTTTATTGCAGCAATTGCAATCTCCCCAATCTCCATTAATGCTGAGGAAGATAACTGTGACGGTTGCGAATGCCCAATTTCAACAAAGTAGGGAGGTCCAGTTGTTATCTTATCGGTTACAGCAAGAGTAAACACTTCATTATCGGTGATTATCGACTCAACACTGACCTCCGGCCCCTCCATGAATTCTTCAACGATAACCTCCCCCCCTGTCGCATATACACGACTGTAATAATATGCATCGGACAACATCTCTTCTGAATCACAATGCGATAACATGCGAACACCTCGGCTTCCCGAACTGTCAGCCGGCTTGCAGACACATTTTCCACCTATTTGTTTCACTGCATCAAGAAATTCTTCTTTGCTAGTACACTTATAGAAATTAGGCACTGGAACATTATTCTCTCTGAGAGCTTCACGCATAAGAATCTTATCCGTTGCCTTGAAAGCAGTATCAACACTAATACCAACAAGCCCTAGTCTCTCTACTACAGCGGCCACGGTACGAACAGGCAAATCTGTTGCGAGCGTCAAGATCGCATCAATATCGTTTTCTGTTGCGGCCTCTACAACACGGTCGATATCGTTTGTACTAATTTCGAGGAATTTATCAGCAAACACGAAACCGGGAGCCCCTCTATCACGATCAACAGAAATGACATAGTGGCCAATTTCTTTAGCTTTCTTAATTGCAGGTACTTGTAATAAGCCTGCACCAAGAATCATAATTTTTTTCCCTGTTCGCCCCATTTTAAATAAAATCTGTACTCTTCTTATTCTCGAGAATTATTCCTCGAGCAGGCACCATGACTTCATAAGGCATCATGTCCTTATTCACATTAGCCCCAGCACCCACCAATGCGTAATCGTGAAGCGTAACGCCGTCCATCACCATGCATCTGTTCCCTAAAAAACAATTGTTCTTGATAGTAACAAATCCACATGTGGAAGTCACTCCAGCAATCAAGTTAAAATCGCCAATAGTATTGTCATGAGCAATCTGAGTACCGCTATAAATCACATTACCCAAACCTATTGAAGTAAATGGAAGCACAACAACTCTCTCTAAAATAATAGTTCCTTCACCTACATCATCTGTTTGCACAAGTGCAGTAGAGTGTATAAACCGAGAAATACGATATCCCTTTTGTTTACACTCAAGGAATATCCTCTGTCTAATTGTATTCATTTTTCTATAGCCAACGCCTAAGACTATCTCATACTCTGAACTAGGATACTCGTCTGTTATTGTGTCAAAATTGATTAGAGGCAGGCCTTGAAATGTAGCGTCGTTAAGGTATTCTGCCTCAACAGTGAATCCACACAACTCCCAATCAGTGTCCGTTGTTATGTAGTACCACATACTGCGAGCAAAATCGCCATTCCCAAAAATAATGACCTTTTTCATTTTTACCCTCACTTCATCCACCGGTTTCCTCAGCATCCTCACCGGTCGCATATATGTTTTTACGCAGGAATACATTCTTCAAAGTAACAAATACAATTTTCATATCAGTACAAAAAGACATATTTTCAACGTAATAAGCGTCGTTATCAAACTTATCATTCTGATTAATCGAGTTTCGAAAAAATGCTTGGCTAAGACCCGTTATTCCCGGCCTAACATCTAATTTTTTCGCTTGAGTTCCCGTATATACTTCCAATGCTTCAGGGAGATCCGGTCTTGGACCTACGAAGCTCATGTCTCCTTTCAGGACATTGATTATTTGTGGAAGCTCATCAATACTGCTAGACCTTATGAATCTACCAATCCTTGTAACCCTTGCGTCATCTTTCGAGCTGAATGTAGAGCCATCCTCATTCCTAATATCCTGAGCGTTCACTATCATTGAGCGAAATTTAATTATTTTAAAAATATTTCCATTCATGCCCAATCGTTTAGAGTAATAGAATATTGGACCATTATCCTCCAACTTAATTGCAATACCCACAATAAGAGCAAAAAAAGAAAGAACAGGAAATAGTAACAATGCAAATACTATATCAATCAATCGTTTTATCGAACTATATATTTTCACATCTACTCCCGCCTAAGCCAATTGCGAAAGAAACTTACAGAGCGACGCATAGCAACATCATGCTCCACGAAAGGAAGTATCAAATAAGGCTTTTTAAATTCGAAAAATCTTGTGTTTTCCATAGATAGCCCATTCCTAAAAAAATTCCCAAACAAAAACCCGGATGCACTAGATGTGACGTTACATCCGAGTTATTATCTCATAAGTCACAATTAGGGTAAAGGACGAACACACGAGCTGTCAGTTCACTCGACACCTTAATCATAGCTTGATTTGCAGCTTTTATACGGAACAGGAAAGGAAAGCAATGTCTCCACCTAACACCCATTTTAGCCTTCCGCAAACAGAAGCTTAAATGACCTTTAAGTAGGAGGCTAACGTGTCCACGACATACTCAACTTCTGCATCAGTCATCGAACTGAACAATGGAAGAGTTACTTCGTTTTGATACTGAGCATACGCTTCAGGGAAATCTTCAATTTGAAAACCACGCTTTCTATAGGCACTCAACATTGGTAATGGCTTGTAGTGTACATTCAGTGCAACACCGGCATCTGCAGCATCCGAAATTAACCTGTTTCGCTCATGAACATCTTTGCCGTTCAATCGGAGCAGGAACAAATGCAAACTCGATACCGCATTCTCATTAAAATGCTCTAGCCACGAGACATTGAATTCACTAAAACGATCACAGTAATACTCAACTATTTCTTTGCGCCGCATTAACATCGACTGATATCGTCCTAATTGAGATAAACCGATAGCGGAAGCGATATCGGTTAAGTTGCACTTATAGTATGGTTCGACGATGTCGTATTCCCATGAACCGGGTTCAATTTTGGAAAAAGCGTCTTTTGTTTGCCCGTGTAACGACAAGAGCATATATCGCTCATATAAGTCGACATCATCAAAACCCTCAAGTGTTCTCCAACTTGCGGCACCACCTTCAACTGTTGTCAAATTCTTAACCGCATGAAATGAGAAATTAGAAAAATCTGCAATGGCGCCCGCCATGATTCCGTTTCTGGATGCACCGAGCGAGTGTGCCGTATCCGCCACCACAGCAACTCGACCAAAACTCTCTTGAACTGAGCCGACAGGCTTGAAAAGATGGCGCTTCCTATCGACAGCCTCGAGTATCCTATCGTAATCGCAAACCACTCCCCCTAAGTCAACCGGGATAATAGCTTTGGTCCTCTCGTTGATCGCCTCTTCCATAAGGTCATAATTCATCTCAAATGAATCTTTTGCACAATCGATCATTACAGGGATAGCACCGACATGATAAATGATGCTACATGAAGCACTGTATGTATACGCGGGAACGATGACCTCATCTCCCGGCCCAATACCGAGTAATCGCATCGTACAAAAAGTGGCATTGGTTTGCGCATTAAGCGCAGCAACCTTACTCACTCCTATATAGTCTGCCAGAGCCGCTTCGAATCGCTTTGTGACTGGTCCCGTAGTTAACCAGCCTGAACGCAGAACATCAGAAACGGCAGCAATTTCTTGCTCTGTAATATCCGGTCTAAAAAAAGGAACGTGAAACATCGTTATCACGAAATATCCTTTCAATCTTTCAATGTAAAATTTAAGAACAAAATGTTCTAGCTATCATCTTCCGCATAGCCTCACTATTATGACACGAAATCGGAAAGTATTCGATAAGTATTATACACTTGTAAAGAAAATATCCCAATACAACGATATTTATCAAACGAACTGATGCTCACGCTGATGCTCACGCAAAA
>FZPS01000045.1_pt94 | contig 28312 bp, 24 predicted proteins | sample 1817821 | NCBI WGS metagenome assembly FZPS01 (sample SAMEA104158645, study PRJEB21678) | metagenome | place: Germany | collected 2015-04-21
ATACAAGTGGTTAGTTGATGAAATCGACGGAAGATCAGCAGCCTTGAACTCGAATCAGGGCATACATGATTCTGAGTGCGGATTCTCAACAACTGTTGAATTGATGCCCAACGATATGTTTGCTTTCGATGTAAAGGTATCGAGCGAAGCATTCTATGACGGGCTTGTGCTGCTTATTAACGGTGAACCCGTTTGGAGCATAAGCGGCATATCAGATTGGGAAACAGTAGTATTCGTAAACGATACTGAAAACACAGAAACCTACGAATTCACATTCATTTATGTAAAGGACGAGAGCTACTCAGCAGGTCTTGACAGCGCATGGATTGACAATGTATTTGCAGGCGCAAAGCCCGCGCTTGCAGGAATAGAGTTCGAAGAATGGTCCGGCAAAATACCTGTTGGCTTCTCAAAGCAGGTGAATGTACTTCCCATACCTAAGTATGCAGACCTTTCAGAGATAACCTTCTCATCAAGCAACACTGAAGTCGCAACAGTCGATGAAAACGGCTTTGTTACCGCATTAGCGGAAGGCGAAGCAATAATCACTGCCGAATCGGAGGAAGGCTTCAAGGCGACTACAACCGTAAACGCTTACGGCAGCAGGTTCGCAATAGGTAGCACTATTTGGAATGAGGACGATACAAAAACCGGCTGGAATGTATTCGACCTTGAAAACAACACCTTTGAAATTCTTGCCGAGAATTACGATCTTCCCTCGACATATGCTATGACTCTCGTAAACGGCAGCTACTATGGTGTTACAACCGAAAATCAGCTGATTGTTATCGACGCAAAGACATTCGAATACACAATAACTGACTATTCGCTGGCTAAAGATGATATTATTATGCTTGCTCTGACCTATATCGCTAAAACAGGCGAATTCATAGGCTTAGGCATAGACTACAGCGATGACAATATGTACTTGTATTCGGTGGATTTCAGAAACTCGGATATTCAGACTATAACAAAGATTTACACCGATGAAACATTGTTGACGCTCGCAGCTGACCTTGAAGGCAGGCTGTACTCAATAGCCGCAGACACGGGCAAGCTGTATCAGATTGGACGCCGCAGTGGCGGATTGAAGCTGCTTGGCAATACCGGTGTATCGCCTATGTATGTTCAGTCAATGGCATTTGACCATAATACAGGCGAATTGTTCTGGGCTATGCTGCAAGATCCCGCCCCTGCTGTATGTATACGCAACGGCTTCTCAATGTATAACGGCGTGCTTGTAAAGGTTAATATAGAAACAGCCGAACTCGAATACTTGATTGACAATGTAGGCGAGGTAGTAGGCTTAAGCATACCGTATGAATATCCTGAGGTAGAGGAGGTTCCCGTAACGGGCATTTCACTCAAGAACAGGTTTGAATGGGTAAACTGGGGCGAACAGCTTGCATTGGAAGCAAATGTTATCCCTGAAAACGCAACAGTATGGCGCATACTCTTTGAGAGCGACAACGAGGATGTTGCAGTAGTTGACAAAAACGGCGTAGTAACCGTTGTAGGCAGAGGCGTTGCTAACATAACAGCCACAACGCTTGACGGCGGATTCAAAAAGACCTGCACAATCTATTCAAGCTACGATATGCAGTATCATCTGCAAGAGGACTTCGAGGGCGAAGATCTTGATGGTTGGGAAATATTTGATCAGGACGAGGACGGTTATGCTTGGACCGTGCAAGAGGGCAATGAATTCTTTAGCCCCGTATCCGGCACACACTTCATAACGTCGGCTTCCTACCTCAACAATGTAGGAGCGCTCACACCTGATAACTGGCTGGTTTCACCCGTATTCACAGTTCAAGAGGGCTATATGCTTTCATGGTACGACGCCGCAGTTGACCCCAACTATGCAGACGATAACTACTCTGTATATATCAGCATATTAGGCGAAAGGGGCAGCTTAACCGAAGATTTCACCATAGAGCTTTACAACGGCGTACCCACAGGCGAATGGACAAAGCATAGGGTTGATTTGAGCGAATACGCAGGCAAGGAAGTACGCATTGCTTTCCGCCATCACAATGTAACTGACGAGTACATACTGGCTCTCGACTTAATCGAGATAACGCATGTTGATACTTCAACACCGCAGATAGGCGATGCAAATATGGACGACAAGTTCAACACAGGCGACGCAGTAATACTGCTGAGGAGCATTGTTGGAAATGTAACGCTTGACGACCAGCAGAAGTTCTTGGCCGAAATGAACGGTGATGACACATTGAACACTGGCGACGCTGCAATGATGCTATTGATACTTGTGACTAAATAAGCACAGGTCAGTAAAAGGGCTGCTTCCGCAGCCCTTTTTTAATGTGAAATGTGGAGTTAGAAGTATGGGGTTGCCGCGCGAGCGTGAATGAAGCCACCCTGCGGGTGAATGAATACGGACTGCGCCCGAATGCAGAATGCTTCTGATGTGAAGTATGCTGTTAACACAAGGCAGCCCATTTACACCAAATAAAAAAGGGCGTAATGCACGCCCCTAATTATTATATTCTACATTCAACATTCAGTGTGAAACAAGTAAACTCCTCACTTCACACTCCACACTCAAAAAGCCTACTCCCTCTTCTCGCCGTTTTTCCTCTTCATATAGTCATCAATAGCTGCTTTTACAGCTTCTTCGGCTAATACTGAGCAGTGGATTTTTGCGGGCGGCAGACCCTCAAGCGCTTCCACTACGGCTGAATTGGTAAGCTGCAATGCTTCATCAATAGACTTTCCCTTTATCATCTCGGTTGCCATTGAAGAAGTCGCTACCGCAGCGCCGCAGCCGAAGGTTTTGAAGCTCGCGTCCTCTATTATGCCTTCGTCATTTACTCTGATGAACATTTGCATTATATCGCCGCACTTTGCGTTGCCTACTGTGCCAACGCCGTTTGCACCTTCAACCTCGCCCACATTGCGCGGACATTGGAAATGCTCTAAAACCTTTTTTGAGTATGTCATAATAATACCTCCTTATTTTGTAGCTTCGCAGCTTGAGGAACCCTGCATTGACGGATTATACAAAGGCGACATTGCCCTCAAACGCTGAGTTATTGTTTCAAGTGTATTGATTGTGTAATCTATTTCTTCTTCTGTTGTGTATTGGGAAAGCGTAAGGCGTACCGAGCCATGCGCTATTTCATGCGGCAGACCCATTGCCAGCAGCACATGCGAAGGGTCTAATGAGCCCGAAGTGCACGCCGAGCCTGAGGAAGCCGCGATGCCATTCATATCCAACAGGAGCAATATAGATTCGCCCTCAATATACTTTATGCTTACATTTACATTGTTGGGCAGTCGCTTTGTGGGATGCCCGTTAAGCTTAACCTCGGGAATTCTTGTGAGTATCCCGTCAATCAGCTTGTCGCGCAGGGCTGTTAGCTTTTTATCGGTTTCATCTATTGAAGCGACTGCAAGCTCTATCGCCTTGCCTAAGCCTACAATGCCCGCTACATTCTCTGTACCCGCGCGGCGTTTGAATTCCTGCGCGCCGCCGTGAAGCAGGGAGGGCAGGTTTATTCCCTTCCTGACATACAGCGCGCCTACACCCTTAGGTCCATGCAGCTTGTGCGCGGATAATGAAAGCATATCAATATTCTGCTCTACAACATTTATATTGATATGCCCTACAGCCTGAACAGCGTCGGTATGGAACAATACGCCCTTCTTTTTACAAACAGCGCCTATTTCGCTTATGGGCATTATTGTACCTACCTCGTTGTTGGCGTACATTATCGTAACTAATATTGTTTCGTCTGTTATAGCCTTTTCTACCTGCTCCGGAGTTACCATTCCGTATTCGTCAACGGGCAGGTATGTAACGGAGTAGCCTTCCTTCTCTAATTTTTCGCAGGTGTGAAGCACAGCGTGATGCTCAACAGCTGATGTAATTATGTGCTTGCCCTTCTTTTGAAGCTTATGCGCCACGCCAACTATCGCCATATTGTCGGCTTCTGTTCCGCCGCTTGTGAATATAATCTCATTAGGCTGAGCGCCTAAGGCATTTGCTACTCTGTTGCGTGCTGTATCTATTGCGTTCTTAGCCGCTTGTCCAAACCCGTGTATGCTTGACGGATTGCCGTAAATCTCTGTCAAGTACGGCATCATCTCGTTTAGCACCTCTTTGGATAGCGCCGTCGTCGCTGCGTTGTCAAGATAAACCTTCATATATTCCCTCCCGCTTATTTTTTTACAGATTTAAGCTGTGCCGCATAATCGTCTGCCATATCCTTTAATGTGGTGGTGTTAAGCACCTCATCAATGCGCGATTGCAGCTTCAACCACAGAGGACGGGCAGAGCAGAAAACCGCATTGCCGCATTTGCTTTTCTTTTCGCTGTCAACACAGCCTATTATTGAGGTTGTGCCTTCAAGCGTGTTCAAAATCTCGCCGACTGTGATATTGCTCGGCGCTTTCAGCAGACGATAGCCCCCGAATGCCCCTCGCACCGACTCTACTAAGCCGGCATTGCGCAATGTAGCCAATATACGCTCTAAATACGCTTCGCTTATACCCTGCGAATCGGCTAATGTGCCTAAATTTACGAGGGAATCCTCATCGTATGCTAACGCTAAATCCACCATGGCCTTTATGCCGTACTTGCCCTTAGTCGATAGCTTCATCTCGCCCCTCCAATCCCAACCTCTCCGGTTGTAATTAAACTATACCACTTCGGTTGGGATTTGTAAATAGCCTAAATAGTATATTTTGAGCTTTCACACAAAAAACTGCTCGAAATATGACTTAATCACATAAAGCTATGATTTCGACAGGCTTTGTAGCCGGTCGCCCAGCTTATACGAAAAATGTTCGTGCAATTGGCTGAACATATTACTTGACTTTGTGACAAAAATTGATATTATATACTCATAAGGGATTGTCTATTCGCAGTATTGTGTGAATATGTATAGGCAATTACCAAATTTATAAGGAGGACATTATGTGCGAAACTAAATTCTACATCTGCAAGCATTGCGGAAACTTTGTTGGAATGATTAACTGCTCCGGCGTGCCCATGATTTGCTGCGGCGAGGAGATGACTGCGCTTGTTCCCAACACGGTTGACGCGAGCCATGAAAAGCATGTTCCCGTAGCTGAGATTAAAGACGGTGTATTGAATGTTAAAATTGGCAGCATACCCCATCCTATGACCGAAGAACACCATATTGCATGGATTTATGTTGAGTATGCTAACGGCGGTCAGCGCAAGTGCTTCAAAGTAGGCGACGAACCCGAAATGAACTTCTGCCTGTGCGAAAACGAAAAGCCCATTGCGGTATATGAATACTGCAACCTGCATGGGTTATGGAAAGCAACACTGTAAGATGTTAAGTGAAAAGCCCGCACAAATGCGGGCTTTTTTAATGGGAGTTAGGAGTGCGGAGTTGCCGCGTGCAAGCACGCATAAAGACGCCCGCGGCAAACGAATACAGGCTGTGCCCGAGTGAAAATTTATATTGAGGCACGCATTGCGCGTCCGTTCCCCACGCAAAGCGCAGAATAATGAGTGTAAAATACAGAATATAAAATAATGCTGCGCGTAAGCGCAATATTTCATGTCCGAAGGATATTTCATTATTAGCGCAAGCAAATTATTTAATGCCCATTAGGGTATTTCATGCACTCGACGCCCTTATCAGTATTGTGTTAGAGCACAGAACATGCAATTCAAAAGACACATTCATTCTGCTTGACGTGCTATCTCCTGCCTGTTCTTTTCAAACATTACAACGGCGGCGGCGACTGAGGCGTTTAGGGACTCTATTTGCCCTTTCAGCGGTATGTTTATCAGGTAGTCGCAGCTTGAACGCACCAGCGACGACAGTCCTTCGCCCTCACTGCCTATTACTATGGCGAAAGCGCCTGCCATATCCGCATCATAAACCGATATGTCGGCTTGCATATCAGCTCCTGCTACCCATACGCCTGACTTCTTTAGCTTATCTATCGCCTGCGCTATATTCGGCACACGCGCAACCCTCATATAATCTACAGCACCTGCTGCAACCTTAACAACCGCAGATGTAAGCGTGGCACTCCTGCGCTTAGGTATTACTATTCCATGCACGCCGGCACACTCCGCACTTCTTATAATTGAGCCTAAGTTATACGGGTCTGTAATACCGTCAAGCAGCAATATGAAGGGCTGTTCGTTTCTGCTCTTCGCGTAATCTAATATATCCTCAAGCGAAACATACTCCGCACCGGGAACGCGTGCCACTATGCCTTGATGATTGCCGCTTTTTCCGCCATGTCCGAATGGCATGCAGAGCTCGTCAAGCTTTGCCTTTGTAACCTCTTGAATAACTATGTTCCTGTCACGCGCTAAATTCACTATTTCGCGCAATGAACCGTCGCGCTCCTTTATGACTAACAGCTTGTCTATGCTTCTGCCTGACTTTACAGCCTCGCGAACCGCATTCCGCCCCATTATCAAGTAGGGAAGCTCGTCCTCCCTCAATGCTGTTTCGGGAGCTTCGTTATGCTCGAACTTATCCTCAAACCTATCGCGCTTCTGATATGCTCTTTTTTCGCTGTACTCGTTTGGCGAATTGTCACGCCTTCTATATGGTCTTTCAGACGCTTCGGGCATATCGTCGAACCTGCCGCGCTTTTGGTATGATCTTTTAGCGCCGCTCTCATTTGACGCTTTGTCGCCTCTCCTGTTATATGGTCTATCAGACGACTTATCTTCGAACCTGCCACGCTTTTGATATGTGCTTTTTGAGTTGCTTTCGTTCGGCGTATTGTCGCGCCTCCTGCTGTTTTGCCTATTATCCTTTTTCATAAATCTCCTTACTTTGTCAACGGCAAATAAACTGTGAACATACTGCCCACGCCTATCTCGCTGTCTAATGTAATATACCCACCATGGGCCTTTACTATGTCGTTCACAAGCGATAATCCTAAGCCTGTGCCGCCCTTTGCGCGACTACGCGCCTTATCCACACGATAGAATCTGTCAAACACATGCGCCCTTGCCGATTCGGGTATGCCTATGCCGGTATCGCGCACTCGTACTATCGCATACTTGCTGTTGTGGCGAACATCTACCTCGACCGAACCCTCATCGGTGTACTTTATAGCATTGTCGATGAGGTTGGTTATGGCTCTGTCTATGCGGTGCTCGTCAGCAAAAATCTGTATGTATCTATCTATTGAAATCTTCAATGTCAGCTTCTTCTGCATAGCTATCGGGGCAAGCCTATGCGCTATAACATCTACTAATTTGCCAAGATCAAAGTATTTCAGCTCCATATCTATATTCGCTTCGTTTTCGCGGGCGATTTCCAGCAAGCGCGTAATGATATGGTTAAGCCTGTCCACTTCGGCGTCTATATCCTTCATGAATTCCAGCATTCTTTCAGGATGCGCAAGCGGATTGTCCAAAGAAAGTATGGCTTCGGAAAGAATCTTTATTGCTGTAAGCGGAGTTTTCAGCTCATGCGAGGCGTTGGCTACGAATTCGTCGCGAACTTTGTTGTATTCGAAAAGCTCCTGGCTCATTCGATTGTATGCCTCAACTAACTCCTTTACTTCGCCTGTGCCCTTTATGTTCAGGTTTGTAGGATAATTCTTAGTCGTGGTTTGGCGCAGCACATTTGTTAAGTTAATAACAGGCTTTGTCAATACATTTGAAAAAGCAAGCCACACTATTACGGAAGCCAGCAGCACCAGCCAGAATACGCCCGCAATCCTGTTTTGAACGCTTGCCACGCTTTGATATGTATCGTTGATTGAAGCTGAGCACATCAAAACACCGATAAATGAGCCATTATATGTTAGAGGCTTTGCGAAATACGCGACCCATTCTTCTGTATTGTCGTGTATGTTATTCAGCTTGTGAAAGCCTAATGCTTCGTTCGTTTCGCCCTTTACAACCTTCTGCGCTTCGGCATACGGTAAATAATAGCCATTGTAAAGCGATGCGGAATCCGCCCGCACTATGTAGTTCTTGTCAAGCACAAGCAATCTGACCTTGTTCTCTACCCCGAACTCTCTGAATGTTTCGTATATGCCCTCTAAATCATTGTTTACAACGCGTTCGGGAAGCTCTATCGCTACCTTGTTGAGAGAATTCTGCAGGGTTAATATTTTAGACGACAAAAGAGTGTCGCTCATGATTCTTGAAACCATGAACAACACTACTACACACACAATTCCAAGCAGTATTGAAAATACTGCTATCAACTGAAAGCGAATAGAAGTTAAAAACTTCGCCATATTAGCCCTGTCAGCCTTTGTAATTTACTATTGGGCGAAGAAGTAGCCTACTCCCCATTTCGTTATGATATATACGGGCTTTGCAGGGTCCTCCTCGATTTTTTCGCGCAAGCGGCGGATATGAACATCAACGGTGCGCAAATCGCCCGAATAGTCGTTGCCCCATACCTGCTCTAACAAATCATTTCGAGTATATACCTTGCCGGGGTTTGACATGAACAGATACAGCAAATCAAACTCCTTAACTGTAAGGTTCACAGGACGGTCATTCACAACAACGCTTCTGTTGCCCGTGTTAATAACAATGCCGTTAATCTCTATCTTCTGCTTGTGCTCAGGCTCCTTAGAGGCTGTGCGGCGCAAAACGGACTTTATGCGCGCCTTTACTTCAAGCACATTGAAGGGCTTTGTCATATAATCGTCTGCACCGTATTCAAGGCCTAATATCTTGTCCATATCCTCGCCCTTTGCGGTGAGCATTATGATTGGAACATCGCTCTTCTCTCTTATCGCCTGACAAACCTCAATTCCTGACATACCGGGGAGCATTACATCCAACAGAATAAGGTCGTACTCGTTTTCTAAAGCCTTCTGCAACGCCTCCTCACCGTCTGCCGCAGAATCTATTTCGTAGCCATCGGTTTCCAAAGCAAACTTCAAGCCCTTGATGATTGCCGGTTCATCATCTACTAATAATATTCTCCTCATATAGATAACTCCCTTCATTTTCCTATATAGTGGTATTGTAACATATTTCGCACTATTTCTGCAAACTATATTTTCATATTGTTTTATTTTTTTGCTGTCGGCAAAATTGATACCTCACTTTGCCGAAATGAATTTGCCTTATTGTTAGCTTTTTCTTACGGCAAATTCAAAACTACATCTTTTCCTTTCGAAAAAGTCGGGGGATATCCCATGCTCAGTACTATTGCTACAAAGCTATTATGCCTCTATTTTGCGAATTTAATACAAAAACATCACATCAAGCAAAGAATTTCTGATTCGCATTTGTGTTACAAAGCTGAATACTTGTCAATAATTACTATTATGGAAGTAAAACTTGAAAAAACGCTTAACAGCTATTTTAAGCAAAAGTTCAGCGGCGGACGGTCAACCCTCGCACGCATAGTCGATACTGTGTTTTTCGGATTTATAATAATGCTGCTCGGCTACAGATACTTCGCAAGGCAAAGAATCGCTTGGTACGTTTCTGCGGCGCTGGGCGCGGCAGCTGCTGTGCTGATTATAATAGCGTATAGAATTATAAGCAGCATGCGCTTTGAAAGGTTCATTGTGCATGAGCGTGAACGGATAAGAAAGGAGTTGGTTTTAAGCCGGCTCAGCATTTTGCCCGAAACGGACTATGCGAAGGTAGTTGAATCTATAATAAAAGTGGAGAGAATAGACAAAAGGTTTTGCATGGTGCTAAGCTATCAGAACATTGAGGAAATATGCGCCGACGAAATAGCCAAAGCATACAGAAGCGCAGTATCCAACGGCTATGAAAAGGTGTATGTAATCTCATGCTCAAGGCTTAGCGCAAAGGCGCAGGACTTTTTAAGCGCGAACAAGCAGATTGCGTTTATAATCTACACGCAGGAAAAGCTTTACGAATACACAAAGCGGCTTTTCCCCATAACAGACGACGAAATCGACTCGGTTATAATAGAGCGTGAAAGTAAAAAGCGTGAGCAGCGCAGAAGCAAGTATAAAGACTCCTTCGCAAAGTCAAGGCTTACACCGTATTTTCTGTTAGGTGGATTTCTGCTGTTAGCATCTCTGTTCGTGCGCTTTTCGCTGTATTACAGACTGCTGGCTGGCCTGTGCTTTGGAATGGGGTTTACGGTTAGCATGATCTCGCGGGGGCGAGAATGAATACAATGCTTCACATTGAATAAAGACGCTCCAAATGGGGCGAATTCTTTATATGGTTTATAATTTTTGGGACAGAGTAGCGAGGCAAGTTATGCTTAGCTTCGCAAATAACGAAATTGTCTTTAAGCATAATAAACGCTCACACCTGCAAGCAAATCAATACCATTCGGCAACTTATTGGCGTCTTCATTAAAAAAGGGACGCGATATCGCGTCCCTTTATAGTGTTATAAAACTTACCTTACTCCATCAACGCTTGCCATATGGCATACGAGGTCAACGACCTTGTTTGAGTAGCCCCACTCATTATCATACCAAGCTACAAGCTTTACGAAGTGGTCGTTTAAGCTGATGCCTGCGTTTGCGTCAAAAATACAGGTGCGCGGGTCAGTTTTGAAGTCGGAGGATACTACCAAGTCCTCTGTATAGCCTATAATTCCCTTGTATTCTTCACTCTCTGAGGCTTGCTTCATAACCTTCTTGATCTCGTCATACTTAGCGGGCTTTTCTAATCTGCAGGTAAGGTCAACAACCGAAACATCGACTGTGGGAACGCGCATAGACATACCCGTCAGCTTGCCGTTCAGGCTGGGTATAACCTTGCCTACCGCCTTCGCTGCGCCTGTTGAGCTGGGAATAATGTTATCATATGCCGCTCTGCCGCTGCGCCAATCCTTCTTAGAGGGACCGTCAACAGTGAGCTGGGTGGCTGTTACTGCGTGTACTGTGGTCATCAAGCCTTCGATTATGCCGAAATTATCGTGAATAACCTTTGCCAAAGGAGCTAAGCAGTTAGTAGTGCATGAAGCGTTTGAAACTATATTCTGATCGCTTTTATACTCTTTATGGTTTACGCCCATTACGAACATAGGAGCGTCTGCGCTGGAGGCTGTTATTATAACCTTCTTAGCGCCTGCGTCTAAATGGCCTTGCGCCTTTTCCATGGTTGTAAATCTGCCGGAGGATTCTACTACATATTCAGCGCCGCAAGCCTTCCACGGAATCTCCTTGGGGTCGAAGCACCTGAATACCGAAATCTCCTTGCCGTTTACAATTAGCTTATCGCCCTTTATATCGATAGTGCCGCCGAATTTGCCATGAACAGTGTCATACCTGAGCAGGTATTGCATATATTCTAACTCTTCAATGCCGGGGTGGTTAATGCCTACAACCTCAATGTTTGGATTTGCCATACATACTCTGAAAACCAAACGACCAATACGCCCAAATCCGTTAATACCAACCTTGATTGCCATGCCAATTCTCCTTCACTTTTTTGATAGTGTGTACGAAACGCGCGTTTCTATACATTATTCAACTAAGCTTGATTATAACACCCAAAATACAGCATATCAAGCCAAAACAGGCAATATAAGGCCTTATAAAAAGTATATTTTTCCTATATTTTCTTGCTGTTTCGTTTATCAGCAGCCGTCTGAGTCGTCACCCTCAAGCGCATTCAGCTTTGCGAAAAACTCGTCGGACTTTAACGGCTTAACTTTTCTTATATTATAGTCGGGCAGGCGCTTATCCAGCATACATATACTTTTGTACGGACAATTGATGGATTCACAACTTATTTTGCCGGTTTTACAAGGCGAAACCGTAATTTTACCGCTTACTATCTGCTTTGCTGTTTCACGCGCTTTATAGAGGGCATACCTTTGAACCCCCTGTATCTGCTCAATATCATACAGCTTGGCGTATGGGTAGTAGTCGCCGTCTTTTTTTCTTTTCGCTTCAATAACGAAGGATTCTGAGGGCGAATTCTCCAATGTATTATCATTCGCCTGAACAATCGATTCGTCATTCAGCGTCATGCCCAATAGCCTGAACGCTTTTTTCAAGGCAGTTTCAATATCCCTTTCATTCTCTTTGACAGAAGCGCTTGTGGCCATATAGTACATTCCCGAGGTTACGGCTTCAAGCCCCTTGGCAATAGCAAGCGAATACAGCGGAAGCTGAAGCCTTAGCCCTTCGTAAATCTCCTGATAATTGAATTTTGTTTCTGAGCTCTTGTAATCGATTACCCTTATAAACCTGTCATTGCCCTTTTTATAGCAGTCAACCCTATCCACTTTACCCGATATTACAAGCGCTCTGCCATCGTCTAAATCTATTTTTAGCGAATCAACCTCACCGTTATCACCGAACTTAACCTCGCTTTTATAAAAATCGAAATCGCCCTTTTGCATATGCTCAATAATTGCCCATGCTGCGCGTTTAGCTGTTTTTTTCAATAACACGCACTTGGCTTTTCTGCGCTCGGACTCCATGAAATAGCCGTCCTTGAAGCTCTCTGCTATATTATTCGCTACCTCTTCAATCAGGTTGTTGCAGGCAAGCTCGTCAAGCTGCTTATAGTCAATTTTTTCATCTATTAAGTGCCTTACGAACTTATCCAGTATATCGTGTATGAAGCTGCCCTCGTCATTTCTTTCGACCTTGTATTCCTTGCGCTTCTCCACATTCAAGCCATATCTTACAAAATGATAGAAGGGACATCTGTTGAAGCTCTCAAGCCTTGTGGCGTTTGAATACAGCTTATCGCCGTAAAGCGATTTTACGAATTCAGCGTCTAAATCGTCGGGAGAGGCTTTGAAGTACAGCATTTTCTTTATAATTTCCAGCTGCTCCGCCTTATCCCTAAATCTTGAATAATACGCGTATAAGTGTTTAGCCCTGTCGCTTATATTTCCCGAATCTACGAACAGGCGCAATTCTTTTGCAAGGCTTTCCATATTATATAGCCTGCAGCCTTTAAGCATTTCCTCAGCACTTGATTTAACCTTTATGCTTGGGAACAGCTGCTTTATTTTCTCAAACAGCATTGAGGGTAATTTCGGCTTATTCGATACCAATGCAGGATAGCTCATATACAGCTTATGGGAGGGCATTGTCAGCAATGTGTATATCTCTAAGCGGTCGGCGTCGGTAAGGCTTGCGGTTGTTGAAAACACATCAAGCCCAAGCTGCTGTAGGGATAGGGCTTCGGCGTCGTCTATAATCCCTTCGTCTTTTATTACTTTCGGGAAAGAGCCCTCATACACGCCCAGCACATACAGCCGCTTTATGTTCTGAGGCATTGTGCGCTTCATGCTTCCAAACAACACCGTATCAACATTCGCCGGTATTGAGCTTACAACCTGCGCCCTGAGCCCTTCCTCTATAATAGAAATGAACTGCGAATTGCTTATCTGCACATCACCTAACACTGTGTTTGCCTGCTCTAATATGCCCATAAGCAGATTCCATGCCTGCGAACACTTCTCTGCGGCGGCGAAATTGCCCTCGTTCTGCAATGCCTCTACCTTTTCGCATAGCTGCTCATGCACCTGCAAATCCTGCAAATACTGATATATTGCCCTTGCTTTTGCGGCGACATCTCCACGCGCCATTGCGCTTTGCAGCCTGATTAGCGGCTCTATGAGCTTTTTGCGTATGGGCTCAAGCGCAGCCCTTTGCCCTTCGTCACCCTTTATTAGAGGTTCTTTTAGTGATGAGCCATATACCCCATACGCTATGAGATAGTTTTCGAAGGCTTCGGCTTCCTCGCGCGTTATGCCGCTTAAGCCCGTTTTCATTATCGATATAAGCTCGTGCTTGTCAAAGCTGCCGTTTATCGCTCTCAGCGCGGACATTGCAAGCGTTGACAGCTCCATAGAATACAGGCTGTATTGCACATCGCAGTACACGGGGATTGAGTTCTTCTCAAACTCATTGCGCACCTTTACCGCGTACGCCGCTTCATCTGAAGCTATTACAGCAATATCCTGAAACCTTAGCCCCTCGTCGCGTACAGCGCTTAGAATAGAGCCTGCTGCCGCGCTTACCTCCGCGTCAATGTTGGTGGCGACTACCAACTCGATATTGTCAACATCGCCCGCATATTGCTTATACGGAAATGCGAAGAGGTTCCTTTCTAAATGCTGTAATTCAGGGCTTGAAAACCTATTCTCCCTGCTGGGTGTTATTATTTTCACATCATAGCCATTGTCTTGAGCGAAGCGCTTTAGCCTGCTGAACGCTTCAAAATCGGGAGCAAACAGGCGGCTGTCATTGCTGTTTTTTGAAAAGTCAAGCCTGAATGTAGCTGTGAATGACGCGCTGCTTAGAATAAGCTCCTCTATTGCCTTATACATGTTTTCGGTTGTGGTTTCAAAGCCGTCAAAATAGATATGTGACCTGCAAATAGGGGCATTCTTGATATTGTCTATAAAGGCGTTGAGATTGTCTAAGGGATCTAACGCCCTTTCCCTAAGGATTTCGGTTGCTTTGGCGTATATGTTAGCAAAGTCTGTCAGCTTGCGTCTTAAAAGAGGTTCTTCAACCCTTTCGGCTATTGATAGTACCTCGTCGGGACTTGCCAAGTTGTTTACAAAGCTTTGAATAACCTCGTCGCAGGTCTTTGCAAAGCCCATTTTAGTAGCACAGGTGTTAAAAATATCTAATTCAAGGCTCATAATCGCTTTTCTAATAATCATTAGCCTGCCCTGCTCGGATATGAACACCTGCTTAACATTGGTTTCCTTTAGCACATTATCTGAAAGTCTTGACAGGGAAAATATCTTGGTGTAGAAGGTGCCGCCGTCTAAACGCTCGGAGATTAGCATTTCAGTTCCCAATGTGTTGCGCGAGGGAACTATCAGCACAGCGGGCTCCTGCGCCTTTTCGTGCGCTATTATCTTGTCGAAAACATAAGCGCTTTTGCCTGATTTCGCCCTGCCTATTACGAACTCAACTCTTTTTGTCATAGAAAAGCTCCTTGTGCAAAGGTATGTACTCCATGCCATGCTCTTTTCGTATGCTTTCGTACAGAATTATGCCGTTTACATTCATTGAGGCGTTGAGACTGGGAGAAATGTGCTTTAACGCCTGCGTGCATTTATCGTCATGAACTACATTGCGCGCCAATGTTATATGCGGAGTGAACTGCTTGTAATCCGTTTTGAATCCATAATCGCGCAAAGCGGCTGTGAGCGCCGAGTGCAACGCTCTTAACTCTCTCATATCGCCCAGCACCTCCACATATGAGGTTTTTGAGCCCTCGCGCTCGAAATAATTATATCCGCCTAAGTGCAGGGGAAAGCAGCGTATTCCCTCGGCGGCATGCTTCATGGCGGATACCGCAGAGTACGCGTCATCTGTTTCACCAAGAAAGCTCAATGTAATGTGCATATTATCTATGGGAACATATCTGCCCGACACAGCCGCTTGGCGCAAAGCGTTCTGTAATCTCTGCACCTCGCTTTTCATTTGTTTAGGGATATCTATCGCAATAAATAAGCGCATAACTCACTCCTGATGGGATTTCCCCCTGCTGTATTTTACCCGTAACAAAGCTTACCTGCGCTTTACGGGAATTAAGCGTTTCTCGTGGCGTTCGGGGTCGAATATAGAGTATTGCACCCTGCCTCTTGAATTGTCTAACTCATATTCGGTTTGCGAAAAGTCAAATGAGGCTATTGCCGCATTGAACCTTCTGTCCAACTCGGCACATTCTGTTTCATAATCGAAGGGTCCATGCTCGAACACCAAGTACTCGCTTTCTGCAACATCTAACATTAGCATAGGTGTAGGCACCTCACCGGAATAATCCGCTTGCAGACGCACGCCGTACGCCTCCGGGCTTTTATCGCCTTCGAATATGCGTGCCATAATCTGACCGCTGTATTTTCCGAAAACACCGTCTTCCCCGTCTAGCTTGCCCTTGATATAGTCTAACTTATCGCATACGGTGCAGCAGTCTGCGCCCTCTATTTTGTCTTGCTTTTCCCAAAAGTCAAAATAGCCATTGCTTTCATAGTTCTTTATGTGCATAAACTTATGGGCTGGTACCGTTGTGAAATAAAATTTTAATTCTGTAAGCGCCATAGTATTCTCCTTTAATGTTTACATGCGAATTGGTATATGCTATTATATCAGAAAAATATAAAAGGAGCAAAAATATGTGCACTGAATCAATGTCGCAAATAGATATGCTTAATATGATTTACGAGCCTATTGTAAACAAGAAGGACGAGCTATACAATACGCTGATTGAAAAGGGCTACAATATTAACTGGGGCTATTTCACACACCATATGCTAAGGCGGGATAATGAGCTTTTTACGGAGCTGTACCCCATACCCGTATTGTCAATAGTGAATATATGCGATATAGGAATTGATGTAGAGCATATTTTCATAGAGGGCAAGCTTTCAAAGGCAGACGCTAAGAAATTCGACTTTTCGCTGTTTGACTGCTATGACTTTGACATATACTCGGTTGAGGACTGCACTAAGGACTATTACTCGACCGCCTGCGGCAAGCTTTCAGCGCAGGTAATACAGGATACAGTCGCAAACTGTGATGAAAAGGAAGTTTTAGTAGCGCTGTACCTGCCCTTTGATGCCGATGTTGAGGAAATTGAGAGTATAGTTCGCTTAATGAGGAAGTCGGGGTTCTATATCGTGTAGGTTTATGCGCAACATTATTGCTGACGCAACATGAAATTATACTGCTGATAATGAAATACCGCGCCACGTGCGGATTATTCACTCTAGACTAATACGGGCGCACTTGCGCCCTTCATTCTGCATTATGCATTTTTCATTGCGCGCTTGTGCGCATTATTTGTCCTCCAAAAAGTCTTTAAGCTTTTTAGAGCGTGAGGGGTGCCTTAGCTTTCTCAGCGCTTTTGCTTCTATCTGTCTTATGCGTTCGCGCGTTACATTGAACTCTCTGCCCACTTCCTCCAATGTGCGTGCTTTGCCGTCGTCAAGCCCGAATCTCAGCCTTAACACCTTCTGCTCTCTTGCTGTAAGCGTATCTAACACATTTGCAAGCTGGTCCTTCAGCATGGCGAATGCGGCTACATCGGCAGGAGCTACGGCGTTTTCATCGGGAATGAAGTCGCCTAACTTTGAGTCCTCCTCCTCGCCTATGGGTGTTTCCAATGATACCGGCTCCTGCGAAATCTTCATTATTTCGCGCACCTTATCTACAGTACAGTTGAGCGCTTCGGCTATTTCCTCGGGGCGCGGCTCTCTGCCTAGCTCCTGCAATAGCTGACGCTTAACCCTTGCCTGCTTCTGTATGGTTTCAACCATATGAACGGGAATTCGTATGGTGCGCGCCTGGTCGGCAATAGCGCGCGTAATGGCTTGGCGTATCCACCATGTAGCGTATGTGGAGAACTTAAAGCCCTTGCTGTAATCGAACTTCTCTACCGCCTTCATAAGCCCTAAATTGCCTTCTTGAATGAGGTCTAAGAACAGCATTCCCCTGCCTACAAAGCGCTTTGCCACAGATACTACAAGGCGCAGATTCGCTTCGGCTAACTTATTCTTCGCTTCCTCGTCGCCCGCTTCAATGCGCTTTGCAAGCTCTACCTCTTCTTCAGCGGTCAACAAAGGCACCTTGCCTATTTCTTTGAGATACATACGCACAGGGTCGTCTAAGTTCACATTGGCAAGCTCGGCTGCAAGTGCCTGGCTCTCTACATCATGGTCTTCACTTTCTTCGATATATTGAGGTATCTGCTCCTCATCAATCACATCGATTTTGTGCATGGCGAACTGCAGAAAAATATCGTCCATCTGCTCGGAATCCAAATCGTATTCCGCCAATGCGTCAACGACCTCCTTATAGGTCAGAAAATGCGTCAGCTTGCCGCTCTCAATCAGCTGATTGACCTTTGCTTCATAGCTTGTAAACTCTTCCATACGATTTCCCCTTTCATTTATTATATTCTTTGGTCTTTTTTAGCCATTAGCATTTTGTACTGCGCAGCATATTCCTCCGCGCTTATTTCCTTCATATCGCGTTTTGCGGAAAGCGCTAAAAGCTCCTCCTCAAAATCAAGCCTGCTTATTGTACGCGCACAGTCCTTCGCCGTGTCAAGCGGTTTTTCTATTTCGTTCATGCTGAAAGCCGCGAAAAGCCCTGACACATCGTTTTCCTCGCTTAATTCGCTCAACAGCTCGGCTATATTCACTTCCTCAGCGCCGCTCAAAAACTTCTCCGCAATCGCGTTCAATACCAGTTTCACATCCTCGCGCTTTACTAAATTCAGCGCATGCTCCTGTATCCACAAAGCTGCTTCTTTTTTTGCCGCAGCACAGGTAGCAAGCAAGTACTCGCATTTATCGCGCTGATTTTGTCCAAACAAGCTGTTTTCACTATTATTCCGTAAATGAACAATTGTATTCTCGCGCGATTGCGTTTTCATACTGCCCTGCTCGCGTATGGTTTCGTAGCTGATTCCTGTCTTTTCGGATATAACCCTGAAATAGCGCTCTTGCTCAACCGGCTGCAAGCTCCCCACGAACTCGCATGCCTCTATTGCGTATGCCTGACGGTCGTCGTCCTTCGTCAAATCATACTTTTTCTGCATATACTCTAACTTAAACAGGTTTAGCGGCAGCGCTTGCTCCTTCAGCTTCAAGTACTCATCTCCGCCATGCTTCTTTATAAAGTCGTCGGGGTCGTCGTCATTGGGTATGACTATTACGCGCACATTCAAGCCTGCGCTCGCTAAAATATCCAAGCCGCGCATAGTGGCGTTTTGACCTGCCGCGTCGCCATCATAGCTTATATACACATTGTCTGAATAGCGTTTTATAAGGCTTGCCTGCTGCTTTGTGAGCGCAGTTCCAAGAGAGGCGACTACATTCTGTATGCCTGCTATGTGCAGGGCGATAACATCCATATAGCCTTCAACGATTATTATGTCGTCAAGCCGCTTGCGCTTTATCATATTAAGCGCATAGAGATTATACCTTTTGTTATAAACTAAGGTTTCGCCTGTGTTCAGGTATTTTGGCTCGTCATTGCCTAATGTTCTGCCGCCAAAGCCCAGAACTTGTCCTCTTTCGGAAATTATCGGGAAAAGCACTCTATCCCTGAAAAACGCATAGGGCTTATCGTTCTGCGACTTCTTTATCAAACCCGCCGTCAGCATTTCGTTATCGGAATAGCCCTTGCTTTTCAGGTGGTTATACAGCTCGTCCCACGAATTTACCGCATAGCCCAACCCAAAACGCTTAATTATATTGCTTGGGATTCCTCTGCGGTTGAGATAGTCAAGCGCGTTTTGATGATTATACAGCTGAGAGTGATAAAAAAGCGCAGCGTCCTTCAAGCAAGCGTACAGCCTTTCCTTTAACTCCTTTTCCTGCTTGAACCTATGGCTGCTCGCTTCATCTGCCGGAAGCTCCATATTCACTCTTTGGGCTAAGAACTTAATGGCTTCGAAGTTGTTCGGAAAATTCTCAATTTCCTTAACGAAATGAATCACCGTGCCGCCCTTATGACAGCCGAAGCAATAGAATAGCTGCTTTGTGGTGTCGATAGTGAATGAAGGCGTTTTTTCGCGGTGGAAAGGACAGCAGGCCCAAAGCCTGCCGCTTCTTTTGGTTAGCTGAACATAGCTCCCCACAACAGAAGCAATATCGTTCTTTGCCAACAGCTCGCCTAACCAGCTCTCAGGAAACGCCAACTCCACACCTCACAAAACATTTCTGCGTTTATTATTCAAATATTATGTCGTTTTTCCTGCAAGGTTAGAAAATATATAATTTGAAGGGCTCCCTATTATGCCTGTTAAAACAGTATAGCATAGAATAGCACGAATAATATTATCCAGTCGTTTACTCTGATTGAGGTTAAAGCTCAAAAATGACTAAATTGTGATTGCATTACTGTATTGCCCCAAAAAATGCTATACTATAATTGCAAGGAGGGATTATTTATGATAGAAAAGGTTTATTCAATGTCAACAACAAACGACAAGGTTATGGAGAAGGTGCTTTTCGATGAAAACCTGCACTACTTGCACATGGTATTCAATAAAAACGAGGGCACACCGCAGCACAACACTAACGGGAATGTTTATATGACGGTTGTTCGCGGCACTTTAACGCTTACTTTGGGCGAGCAGGAGCCGCACACATACCCGCGCGGAACTCTATTGAAGATTCCTTACAATACGAAAATGACTGCTGAAAACCTGCACGACGAAGTATTGGAACTGTTTGTAGTTAAAGCACCCGCGCCTAATATGTAAAGCGAAAACCGCTTAGCGAACCGCAAAAGTCTGATTCGCTTTCGGTTTGCGTCAGCTTGTGAAATTTCATATTGACAAACATAAAATCTGCTTGTATAATAGCTAAGCAATGCGGTCGTGGCGGAATAGGCAGACGCGTACGCTTGAGGTGCGTATGGGAGACCGTATGGGTTCAAGTCCCTTCGACCGCACCAGTGAAAAGCAGCTTGTGAAAACAGGCTGTTTTTTTGTTTTGCAGCCTTTTTGGACAATCAAGCTGCTCCGACATAAAATATTTGCGAACAAAAAACTCCGCGCAGAACGCGGAATTCTTTAGCAACAAAACCATTTGATATTATAGAATTTGCCTTATATGGCATATTCATTCAATGCGCCGGCACGCCTTCACTTTCTTGCTATTCGTCTAACCCCTTAAACCCAAAGCCGAATGCTTCGTCGAAGGAGTTTATTATAATCAGCGCCTTATCATCTATCTTTCGCACGACTTCTCTAATCTTATATGTTTGTGATTTCGAGCAGGCACAAACGAGCACTTGCTTGTCGAGCCCCGAATACGCGCCCTTGCCTGTCATAATGGTTGCGCCTCTGCCTATTTCGTGAACGATCTCCTTTGAAATCTCAGCACCCTTTTCGGTAATAATCATCAAGCTCTTGCCCGAGCTTACGCCGTACATTATCTTGTCTATCACTACGGTAGATGTAACTGTCATTATTAAGCCTTGCAGCACCGCGTCAATCCTTCCAAATACTATGCCGCCTAACGCGATTATTACGCCGTCGATTCCAAGCGTTATCTGCCCTATCGAAATATGCGAGTGCTTCTTTCTAATAGATAATATCACGAAATCCGTACCGCCTGTTGACGAGCCGCGCATATACACGAGCGCAAGCCCCACGCCCAGCAGCGCACCGCCAAACAGCGCAGCCATAAGCGGATCGCCCTTGTATTGCGCTATATGCGGGAATACAAAGTCGAGCAGCGCCGCGACAATTATCATAGTCTTAATTGACTTCGCAAAGAACCTTCTGCCCAACACCTTGTAGCTGAATATCGCAATAGGAACATTCAGAACAAGCGTGATAATACCGATAGGAATGTCCTTCAAATAGTGGTTAATAAGTATTGCCAAGCCGGTAACTCCGCCCGGTGCGAATTCCGCAGACTTTGCGAATAAATACACACCTGCTGCATATATCGCTCCGCCCACTATATCGAATAGAATATCGACAGCAAGCTCTTTCTTGTTTATTGCTTTGATCAGCTTCTTCAATTTCCTTCCCCCTTCAATATCTAATCGTATCTTAAAGTTTCCTACCAATATAATGTTAACATAAGAATATGCAATATGGTACGCTAAGCGTATCACAGCCTACTATATCGAAGCAAATCGGCTTATAGCGGTATCGGCTTGCATATTCCCCTTTTCAAGCATTTACTCAATCAAAATGAGTATCGGAAAATTTTATGCCTAATAATATAATACCGGCAAACGCCTGTCAAGGAAAGTAAATATAAAAATTTTCCTTGATTATCGACAATATATTGTTTCAACTTGTTGACATTTTATGTTTTGGACAGTACAATATATTTACTTTACCGGTAACAGTAGAGTAGGCGTTGCGCGTTAAGTGTCAATATGAATGGATTATTCGATTGAACGAAAGGGAGTAAGTCCCTGCGGTGCAACGACCGAATCCGCTACTGCATTAAAGCGTTCATTGGGACTTTAATGCAGTCAAAATGCATTAGAGTGAGGAGAATAGTATGTTTGAACGCATTAAACATGGTTCACAGATCCAGAGATTAACTATTTGCGCGATGCTTATAGCGCTTGGTGTTGTTCTAAAAGGACTTCTTTCCGTTTCGGTTCCTGCGGCGTTTACTTCATTCGGCGTTAAATCCATGAACATAGGCTTTGGCATGCTTCCCATACTGCTTTTATGTGTGCTGTACGGGCCATTGTACGGAATGGCGGGCGCTTTGGCATGGGATATACTGTCGGCGCTGCTTTTCCCTATGGGCGCATTTGAGCCATGGTTCTCGTTTTCCGCCTGCTTGTTTGGACTTATTACGGGTATTTTCTTTATGAAGACAAGGGCAGATTCACCTAAGTACAGCACGGGATATATTCTTATGACCTGCGCTGTTGGGCAAATATGCTATTCGGTGATATTCAATACTTTGCTGCTTATATGGCTGTTCGGTCTGCCCCCCGTTCCGCTTTTCATAGCGCGCACGCTTGAAAACCTGATTATGATTCCGCTTAACACACTTATAATCTCATACCTTATAAATAAATTAAAGGCAATAAAATGAACAGCTTTTTCAATTACATAAAGCAGCATATTCCTGAAATTTCAGAAGAAAAAGCCTCTCTTTTTGAGAGGTATTTTGCTTTGCTCATAGAATGGAACGAAAAGATGAATCTCACAAGCATTACAGAGCAAGGCGAGGTAATCACAAAGCACTTTGCAGACAGTTTGCTGCCTGTGGCGCTTATTCCGAATAACGCTGATGTCATAGATATCGGCACCGGCGCAGGCTTCCCGGCAGTTCCACTAATGATTATGCGCGAGGATATTTCTGTCGTATTAGTCGATTCGCTGAAAAAGCGCACCGTATTTTTGCAAACGCTTTTAGACGAGTTACAGCTAAAGAACAAGTATGAAATACTGCACGCGCGTGCCGAGGAGGTCGGGCAGAACCCGAAATATCGCGAGCAGTTTGATATAGCGCTTACACGCGCGGTCGCCAATACTAACATATTGTTAGAGTGGACAGTTCCGCTATTGAAGGTGGGCGGAGTGTCGCTTATGTATAAGGCAGCCAGCGCCCAAGAAGAATTAGCCGCTTCACAGAACGCGTTGAAAATACTGAAAGCATATGCCGAAATAATATCCTATGACGCCGAATGGGGCAAGCGGGCGGTAATAGCCGCGAAAAAGCTTGAGCCCACGCCGAAGCAGTATCCAAGGAAGAGCGGGGCGGCGAAAAAGCAACCGCTATGAATGTGGAGTGTGCGTGCTTTGCGCGCATTAAGACAGCGGCGTTGCCGTCGAATGAATAACAGCAACAAGTTGCCGAACTAAATTAGTTATGGAGAGATGACGCGCACGTCGTAAAACGAAAAAGCAAAATGCAAAATAATGAATTAAGAGGACGCGCAAGCGCGTCCTTCTTTTATCAAAAGAATTGAGAATAAGCTGTTAGCTACGCAAGCTGTTTATCCCTATCTATAACCGCTTGAATCGCTTCGGATACAGCAGTTTCAAAGCCGTTTTTCTGAAGCGCGAGCACGCCCTCAATGGTGGTGCCTGCGGGGGAGCATACTCTGTCGGCTAACTCTATGGGGTGAGTATTTGATTCCAGCACCATTTTTGCGCTGCCCATAACCATATCCGCAGCCAGCTTCTGAGCTGTTTCACGCGGTAGGCCGCCCTTTACCGCTGCTTTTGCGAGCGCGTCGATATACATATAAGTAAATGCAGGCGCCGAACCGCAAAGTGCTGTGAATACCGAAAAATACTTTTCATCAAGGCGAATTATTGTGCCTATGGTTTCGAATATTTTTATCGTTTCATCGCACAAGGCACCCTCTGCGTTGCTTGTTGGCGCATATGCTGATGTCGCCGCGCCTACAAAAGCGTTTATGTTGGGCATTACGCGAACTATTTTTGAATCGCCGCCCAATACGCCTTGAATATACTGGGTCGATTTGCCTGCGACAATCGATATAACCTTTAAGCCCTTGCCCTTTAGCTCATTCAGCACATTGTCTATTACCTGAGGCTTTACCGCAAGCACTATAATATCTGTTTTTGCAATAATATCGCGAATTGAATCTGCAATTATGCACAGCTCTTTCGCTGATTCAGCCGCGCTGCTTGAAATGTCGTAGCCGAATATAGCGGATTTGTCGAACTCGCCTGAATTGAGCATTCCGCCAATTATTGCCTTTGCCATATTGCCTAAGCCTATGAAGCCGTACTTTGTCATCTTACTTGCCCGTCCCCCAATATCTGATACTTGTATGAGGTAAGCTCTTTCAGTCCTAATGGTCCTCTTGCGTGCAGCTTCTGAGTCGAAATGCCTATCTCTGCGCCGAAGCCGAACTCGCCGCCGTCTGTAAACCTTGTTGAAGCGTTCACATATACTGCCGCGGCGTCAACACGCTTCAAGAATTCTTCCTTAGCTTGCGCATTGTCTGTTACTATACACTCGCTATGCTGAGTGCCGTACCTGTATATATGCTCACAGGCTTCCTCTAAAGAGTCAACCACCTTTGCGGCTATTATATAGTCGTTGTATTCCTTGCCCCAATCCTCATCAGTTGCGGGCTTTGCGTGGGGGAGTATTTCGCATACGCGCTCGTCGCCCCTTATCTCTACCTCTACCTTGCTGTCTTTAAGCCTTTTAGCTATCTTGGGCAACGCGACCCTTGCAATATCCTTGTGAATAAGCATTGCCTCCGCCGCATTGCACACCGAAGGTCTTGATGTCTTGGCGTTGAATATGATTTCCGCCGCCATATCAACATCTGCGTCTTTATCAACATATATATGACAAGTGCCAGCGCCTGTTTCTATTACGGGAACTGTGGAATTCTTGCATACAGCCTCGATAAGCCCTTTGCCGCCACGCGGTATCAACACATCAACATAACCGTTTAGCCGCATAAGCGCGTTTGCGGACTCTCTTGAGGTGTCATCAATCAGCTGAACGCAGTCTCTTGGCAAGCCGGCTGAGGCTATAGCTTCACGAATTATATTCGCTAATGCTATGTTTGAGTTTATGGCTTCCTTTCCTCCTCTCAATATGCAGGCATTTCCGCTTTTCAGAGTTAAAGCTGCCGAATCAACAGTAACATTTGGTCTTGACTCATAGATTATTCCTATAACTCCAATAGGAACGCTGACCTTTTGTACCCTAAGCCCGTTGGGGCGAATCGATTCCTCAATGACCCAGCCTATAACGCTGTGCTGCATTGCGATTTCCATTACGCTTTTCGCTATTGCGCGTATACGCTCTTCATTGAGCATAAGCCTGTCTTGCATGGCTGCTGACAGCCCGTTTTCCTTCGCGTTCTGCATATCAATTTTATTGGCTTGTATAATTTTGCTTATATTATCCTCTAACGCATATGCCATAGCCTTTAATGCAGCAACCCTGCTGTGCTCATCAGCTATTGCAAGCACACGCTTTGCCTGTACTGCGTTTTCGCCAATCCTGATAATGTCTAACACTTGTTTTACCCCTCCCTTTTCTTTTGTGAATGTGCCTTAAATCTCGTGCCTATGTTCTCACCGTCCATATACCTATATAGATTTGTTATAGGTGTAGAATTCATAACTATAGTGTCAATGCCTGCTTCACCGGCTATCTGCGCCGCCTTTACCTTAGTAGCCATGCCGCCTGTGCCCAAATTGCCGCATGTGCCGCCGGCTATGCTAATAATGCTCTCGTCTATATCCTCGACTATTGATATTAAGCATGCGTCGTCGCAATTTTTGGGATTCTTGGTATATAGCCCGTCAATATCGGATAGAATTACAAGCTCGTCGGCGCCTATGCACTTTGCGACTTCGGCAGAAAGCGTATCATTATCGCCAAACACTATTTCTTCGATAGCAACGCTGTCATTCTCATTGATAATGGGTATGGCATTATATTGAAAAAGCTTCTCAAAAGCGTTTGTGAAATTGCTTCTGCGCGTGTCGTTCTCTAAATCCGCTTTTGTAATGAGCATTTGGGCGACTATCTGACCGTAATCGGAAAACATCTTGTCGTAAAGAAACATCAGCTCGCATTGACCTACGCTTGCCGCCGCCTGCCTGCTTGGAGTATCGACCGGCTTTGCCTGCAAGCCCAGTTTCGCTGCCCCCATGCCTATCGCGCCGGAGCTTACAAGCACAACCTGCACCCCAGAATTATGAATATCGGAGAGAACCTTTACAAGCTCCTCCATATGCCTTATATTTGTTCTGCCCGTATGGTGCGCAAGCGTCGATGTGCCGACCTTGAACACAATACGCCTTTTGCCATTTCTCATAAAATGCCCCCTTAGCTCTATAAATTGAATTATATCTAATACATAGCGTTTTGGCAAGCATTTTGTGAATTGAATTTACAATTTTCTTTTATTTTATAACATAATTTGTTTTGGAAGCCTTTGATATTCAGCCTTGCCCAAAATACAGGCGGCTTTGACAAATGCGCTCGCTTAGTGCTATAATTTTGCTTTGATACTTGAACTATAAGAGGTAGCTTAATGGAGCGGGATTCTATATTCGACTATGACAGGTCGAAAAAGACTACTGGCGTTATAAAAAAGCTTATGCCTTGCTTGAAGGGCTATGGCAGGTACACCGTATTTTCTATATTCACGATAATAATAGAAGCCGTTTTTGAAATGCTTATTCCCCTGATTATGAAGGTGCTTATAGATACGGGAATAGAAGAGGCTAAGGCAGGCAATTACGCTCCCGTTTTCAAATATGGCGGAATTATGATAGCGTTAGCGCTTTTGTCACTTTTCTTCGGTGCTATAAGCGCAAGGCTTGCGGCTATTTCAAGCACAGGGTTTGTAACAGGCTTGAGGAGCAAGGTATTCAACAAGATACAGAGCTTCTCTTTTTCAAATATGGACAAGTTCTCGACCGCTTCACTTATCACCCGCTTAACCAATGACGCAAGCATGATTCAAAACGCATTCCATATATCCATTCGCATAGGAATACGCGCGCCTGTGCTGTTGATTGTGGCTACAATTCTTACAATCACCATAAACGCAAAGCTCTCACTAATATTCGCATTCGCTTTGCCTGTGTTGGGCGTAACATTTGCGCTGCTGGCTTCTATAGCCTTCCCTCGGCTAAAAAAGATGCTTGAAGAATACGACTCCATGAACGCAGGCGTGCAGGAAAACCTAATAGGCATACGCGTAATCAAGGCATTCGTAAGCCAAAAGCGTGAGAAGGAAAGCTTTAATAAGAAGTCCGACAGAGTTAAGGACGCCGGTATTGCCGCAGAAAGCTTGCTTATACTCATGCAGCCTATATCTATGCTCGTAATATACGCTGTTATGCTGGCAGTTGGGTATTTCGGCGGCACTATGATAATGAACGGCGCAATGTCTGCCGGCGATTTCACAAGCTTTTTGAGCTACATAGCGCAGATACTTATGTCTGTAATAATGATTTCGTTAACATTTATGCAGCTGGTGCTTTCAAGAGCATCTATGGCAAGAGTTATTGAGGTCATAGATGAAGAGCCCTATATAACCGACGATAATAATGACCCCGACTTAACAGTGAAGGACGGTTCAATAGAGTTCAATAATGTTAGCTTTGCATACGGCGAAGGCTTGAACGTGCTATGCGATATAAACCTGCGCATTGAGCCGGGCGAAACCGTGGGCATTATTGGCGGAACAGGCTCGGCGAAAACGACGCTTGTGCAGCTTATTCCACGTCTATACGATGTGAAAAGCGGCAGCGTGAAGGTCGGCGGAGTCGATGTAAGGGACTATAAGCTCAAAAACCTGCGCGACGCTGTATCTATGGTATTGCAAAAGAATGTGCTGTTCTCGGGAACCATTGAGGAAAACCTGCGCTGGGGCAAGCATGACGCAACAATGAATGAGATAATAGAAGCGGCAAAGATAGCGCAAGCGCACGACTTTATAATGAGCTTTCCAAACGGTTATCAAACCGATTTGGGACAGGGCGGCGTAAATGTGTCCGGCGGGCAGAAGCAGAGGCTTACAATAGCAAGAGCGTTGCTGAAAAGCCCGAAGGTGCTTATACTTGACGATTCCACAAGCGCGGTTGACACTAACACAGACGCGAATATCCGCAAAGCACTAAAAGAAAAGACAAAGGACCTGACGACTATTATAATCGCGCAAAGGGTCAACTCGATTATGGAAGCAGATAAAATAGTTGTACTTAACGAAGGGCGCATAGCGGATATAGGCAAGCATGACGAACTGCTTAGGCGCTGCGAAATCTACCGCGAGGTATATAGCTCGCAGACAAGGGAGGTGGGCTGATGGATAAGCAGAAAAACCAGAAACAGCCTGCATTTCAAAAGCAGAAAATAAAGAAGGGCACTATAAAGCGGCTGCTCGGATACTTCAAGCCATACAGTATAGCACTG
>FZPS01000059.1_pt734 | contig 28291 bp, 33 predicted proteins | sample 1817821 | NCBI WGS metagenome assembly FZPS01 (sample SAMEA104158645, study PRJEB21678) | metagenome | place: Germany | collected 2015-04-21
TGGATACTGGCATTTATACAGACATAATCCAGCTCTTGAAGCAGAAGGTAAAAATCCATTCTCACTTGATTCTAAAGAACCAACTGAAAGCTTCAGAGAGTTCTTAATGGGTCAAGTAAGATATGCTGCTATAGCTAAGCAATATCCAGACGTAGCTGAAGAATTATTCAATATGGCTGAAGAAAATGCTAAAGAAAGATACAATAACTATAAGAGATTAGCTGAAAACTTCTAATAGAAATATAGTTTGAAAATAAAGGATGGACAAATTTTGTCCATCCTTTTGTTCTCCAACAATATTTATATCACACTTATAAGTTTCTTTATTAATACTATATTTTCCTCTATCAAATCCGTACACTTCAACTTCGTAACCATTATCAATAAAGCTATTTATTCTTTTTATTATTCTAGGTTGAGAAAGAGCACCAGTTATGAAAACAATCTTCCTTTTCATCTCTTATAATATTTCAATCAATTTACTAATTATCCTATCCGATGTTTTTCCATCCCAAAGCATAGGTATTCCTCCCTTTTTCCAATTTCCTGAGAATAGTTTTTCAAGGGCTGGGCGTATTGCATTTGGATTGGTTCCAATTAGTTCATTGGTTCCTATTGTTATGGTTTCTGGTCTTTCGGTATTATCACGAAGGGTTATACATGGAATTCCCATAACTGTGGTTTCTTCTGTTATTCCTCCCGAATCGGTGATTACTGCCTTGGAGTTCTTTACCATATAATTAAACTCCAAATATCCCATTGGCTCTACTATATGGAGGTTATCGGCCTCAATACCTAAGTCCTTGAATATCTTTGCCGTCCTTGGATGGATTGGGAATATAATCGGCAAGCCTTCCACATTGCCTACTATCTCATTCATTGTCTTCCTAAGCTTTTCTGCCTCGTCCACATTGGCTGGGCGGTGCATAGTAAGAACCAAGTACTCTCCATTCTCTAGCCCTAGCTTATCGAAGAATGCCGGCTTCCTTAGCCTTGGAATATTGGCAAGCAATGTATCTATCATTACATTACCTACATAGAATATATCCTCTTCTTTGGCTCCTAGGTTTCTAAGGTTTTCATTGGCTAGCTCAGTGGTGGTAAAGAAATAATCGGTTATTGAATCTGTTACCATTCTGTTTATCTCTTCTGGCATGGTTAGGTCCCATGAGCGGATTCCTGCCTCCACGTGGGCTACCTTGGTATGAAGCTTTTTGGCTACTATAGAGCATGCCATAGTGGAGGTTACATCCCCTACCACAATCACTAGGTCAGCAGGGTTTTCCATAAGCTCTTTCTCAAACTCAGTCATTATCCCTGCAGTCTGCTCCGCCTGACTACCACCACCAATACCAAGATTAGCATTTGGCTTTGGTATCTTAAGCTCTTCAAAGAATGTATCACTCATATTCTTATCATAGTGCTGACCTGTATGAATTAAGCGATAGTCAATTTGCCTCGCCCCTTCAGCCTTGTTATGCTTTTCAATAGCATGAATTATAGGAGCAATCTTCATAAAATTAGGCCTTGCCCCTGCTATAATTGTTAGTTTCATTATATATTGTTTTTGATTATTTCCTTTACTTTGACTCTAGCTTGCTCAGATAGCTCAATGTCTCCATAAATTGACTTACCCTCTAATAATAACTCACATACAACTCTATTATATGCTTTAGGATCAATTACAGACACCTCACTCATACCAAATTTCTTTACCTCCATAGCCTTGCCCTCTATTAGATATGTTCTAATAGACTCACATTCTCTTATTCCTGATATTCTAGGTGCGTGACATTTGGTACTAACCTCTATTTCTTGTCCCTCTTTATCTATAACCTTTATAAGGTAGTCTTTGTCTAGATAAACATTAAGTGGGTAATCATCACCAAGCATATCTTCAATTACATGTGTAAAAGTCATACTATCAAGATCTACTCCGAATAATAAAATCTTTGCATTATTCTCCATCAGCTTATAATAAGGGCTATTCTTGCCAAATGGAACTTTATCTAGATGATGATTGCTACAGTACTTTTCTGCTTGTTCACCAACTGCAACAACTGAATGAGTAGGATGTAGAGACCTTATTGATTTTGGATTATCCATAATAAGATTATTTACTGCTCCCATCTCGTTGGGTGCTGTTCTAAAGTCAACCATTGATATGTTTTCTAAGAACTCCATCATTGTTGTTCTAAAAGGCAGTGCCGCAACTAATAGAGTTTTATTATTTCTCTCTACCTGTTGAAGCATAATATCTGCAATAAAATCTTTTCCACCTTCCAGCCTATATCCTATATTTCTTAGGGACGTATGAAGAAATATATCAGAGTTTAAATTAAAGCTCTCCAATATATCTATTATCTCTTTTTTGGATATAGTCTTTATTTCTTTATTCTTATCAGATTGCTTTAAATCTCTTTTTTCTTTCGATTCTCTTATCTTTCTTTTTAGAGAAGCTGGTAGTAAATCATATATCTTCTTAATCATTTTGATAACTTATTATATAGTTCTTTAATTGTAACGTATTCAACGTTATTTTGTTTAGATAAAACCTTATCTAGTTTTTGAATAGAGTAAGCTGTTTGAAGCTTAGGATGACCTATAATATTAATTATATCAAATCCTTCTTTTATATTTTTCTTTATTCCTTTTTCTAAAAAACTAGTCTTTATACCATCAATAGTAAGAAAACTATAGGTATACTTTGTCAACCTTTCTATAATACTTTTCTCATCTGCTGGGAGGAATCATATAAGTTCTTCGGATATACACTAGAGTCAACCTTAATATTATTTTCCTCAAATAACGTAATTAAATTATTTGTTTGAGCAGAGAAACCCCCAGCTCTAAAAGCAATGGTCTCTTCACCTATTATCTCATCTAATAATTGCTTTGACTTAGAGAATATCATTCTTGCATCTTCATCACTTAAATCTGATAACTTATAATGATTTTTATCTAATAACCATTCCTTTCCGTTATACTCTGAATAATGCCAATGAGGATGAATATGAAGCTGTATATCGTGACCAAGCTTATGCAAGAACTTAATATGCTCCGAGATTCTCAAATAATCTTCTTTAAGATTACTATACTTCGCAGAAAGCTCTCTAAGCTTAAGTAAATAGGTTGAATCAACAAAGATAGTATACTTAAGGCTATATTTATCCCCTACCTCTATAAGCCTATCCATTGGCTCAATCAGACATTTTTCTACAGTTCCTGTCTTGCTGCCTAGGAACAGTTCATAATCCAATGTAATTAAAAGTTTCATATTGTTCTATATTTATATTCTATGTTTTAATAGCTTTCCTGGCACACCGACATATATACCATTAGGTTCTGTATCCTTGGTTAAAACACACCCAGCTCCAATGATACAACCAGAAGAAACCTTAATCCCCGGCATTATTATTACATTTGTACCAATCCAAACATCATCCTCTATAATAGTTTTAACTATCGCCCCACCTCCCTGCATATTCATAGGAACATCCAAAGATGAGTATTCATGCATAGGTCCCAGAACATTCTCTATGATAACCTGCCTGTTCTGCAAGTATATCACAAAAACAAACAATAAAATTAAATTGTATAGAATTATGGAATGCAATATTCTCGCCCCATAAATTATATCTAAAACCTTTTTTTAGAATTTCTTTTACAATATCTATATCTCTTTTATAGTGATATAAATACTTTGAGCTTAATTTTTCCATATTAATCTATATATTAAATCAATTAAATTAGGCCTCGCCCCTGCTATAATTGTTAGTTTCATTATATATTGTTTTTAAATATTCTCATATATAAATCAATTATCCTTTCCGCTACTTGCTCTGAAGATAGCCCTAGCTCAATTATTTTATTTCTTCCTTGTGTGTTTTTAAAAATCTCCGAATATTTAAGCGCTTCTTTCATTTTTTCTGCAAAGCTTTCAACCTCAAAATTAGAAATAAAATGCCCTTCTATATCACCAAAAAGCCATCTTACATCCCCTACATCAGTAGAAAGTATAGGTCTATTGCAAGCCATCGCTTCTTTTATTACATTAGGGCTTCCTTCTGAAAAACTTGAAAGAACAATTAAATCGCTAGCATTAAAATAAATGGGTATATCTTTATGTTTCACTGAATCTAAATAATGTAACTCACAATCTTTTGCAACAATATTAAAAGCTGCTTCGGTCAGTTTGAAGTTTTTTACAAACCTGTTAGGATTTGCAACAAATAAAACTTGTTTTTTATCTAAGGACCAATTTAATATCCTCTTACATTCAGTTCTACACATAGGTTTAAATAATTCCAGGTCGACTCCATTAGGCACAACATACGGCGTAAATTTTTTTGTTTTTTTTGCCATTTCTTCTGACTTTACTATTACTTCATCCGGCTTAAACATCATTAAAAGCCTCAAAACCATTCTATTTACAAATGTATTTGAATTGACATCTGAACCTAATAAAGATACAACCAATGGTGTTTTAGGAGATGCTAACTTAGCTATTAAGCCTGAAAAAGAAAAGTGTGCATGAATAATATCATAGTTGTTATTTTTTATATACTTTCTAAGTTTTCTGATGTTTTTTAAATAACCTTGCAAGCCCTGCCCTTTAATGGGGTAATATTCAATTTTTAAACCTTGTTTAATTAATGACTCTCCCTGAGCTACTATCAATTGTGGTATACCAAAACCACATAAATTACCACCCGAAACAAATAAAACCTTAGTCATATTTCATTAATTATCCTTTTATTAATCATTAAATAGTTTATTATACTTATTATATCTTGCTCTAAGATAGCAGACTGCTGATACAACTATATACAAAACACTAACTGAACAATAAACCCAAAAAACTTTTTCAGCTTTCACCTCAAAAGCCAAAGCAAATACTATAAACTGAAAGACAAGAATAGATAAGAAAAGTATAGAGTAAAAGTTTGGGAGAAAACAACAAAAACCTTTCTTCTTGTGCTGATATAAATCACCAAAAATACTCTTTATATTTCTTGAGTAGTATTTTTCACTAATGTTACTTACTACTACCTGGTCTCTTCGCTCTGCATATCCATAATGGAGTATCAACGCATTTAGCATAACTAAGACAAGGCCAAGCACTAAATATACAAAGAGAAAAATCTGTTGCTTGTTTTCGATATACACGTAAGCAGAAGCCCCAAATGAAGAAAACAGAGCTATCAATAAACCTACAAATAAACTCTGTTTAGAGTTTTGATTAATAGCGTGTTGCTCATGAAGCTGACTAGATAACTCAAACTCACGCTCTTCTCTTTTAATATCATATGACATATACTCTTCACTCATAACTATATATTTGGTTATAAAACAAGCTATAGGCCAGGCTGCACTACCCAAAACCATAAAGTGCTTTAATTGCCCGACCTAATAGCTTTTTTATTTAATCTGGCAAAGATAGGAAGAATTTTGGATTTAATCCAAGATTTGTTGATTTGTTTATTTAGGCTGCGCCTGTTAATTATATTTCATATGAGAGTTATTGCGGAGCAATGTCTGTTAGGCTTCGCCTGTTTATTATATTTCATATGGGAGTTATTGCGGAGCAATGTATGTTAGGCTTCGCCTGTTTGAAGGTATTTGGTGTTTGGTGTTTGGTATTTGGTATTTGGTATTTTTTTGTTGATGCGTTGAGTTGTTTTTAATATTGGAACTAGGATTAACCTGATTATCGGATAGACTTGAAGGTTGACGTGCTTGATACAAGATTCAACCTGGATCATAGCCAATCAATTTAATATGAAATGGGGTTGAACTATATATACCTTCCTCTTCCATGCTTTTAATAAAATCCTCTCTACTTACACCAAAAGCACTTGAATAATAATGAAAATGCGGTTTGCCGCCTTCCCAATTTTCTTTTCCATCTACACTTCTGAATGTATAGAAAAAACAACTCCAAACATCTTCCTTATCAAAAAAATAAGCAACAATTACCTTTCTTTGTTCTATCATTCTCTTTACTTCACCATCGGTCATATCTGTTTCACCAATAATTCTCTTTGTATCATTATCGGAAAGATCAGCAATTAAAGGCTTTTTCTTATCAGCCAAATCTCTTGGAATTGTTTCAAAGATATACCTACTAAATAAATAACCATAGTCCAAATATGATATATACACTAAGGTAACAAATTGATTGAAAGTAATTGAAGAACCTTTAAGCAAAGCTTTCTGATCTTTTTTTCTGGTTATAGACAATAAATCTATGAACTTTTCAGGAACTTTATACTTCTCAATATGTTCCATATAGCCATTATCACCAACCTCTTTTTTTGCAAGAGCATAGAAATGCTCATTTGGCTTTTGCGCAACTAAATCAGGATTTTTTATCTCATACTGGTCCTTAAGTAATTCAACTTGTTTTTCTAGTTCAAGATTATAAAAATACTCTATGGGATTTACTTTTTCAATTTTATTATTTTCAAATAATCTATACGTAATTCCTTTTTTGTAATCCACAACCTTTAAGGTGTAATTTTTCTTTTCAGGATGATTAGGATATTGAGAGAAAATCTTAGTGCTTGTAATCTTACTTAGTTTATTACTCTCTTTATTCAAACAACATTTCTTATATTTAAGGCCGTTTCCGCAATAGCACTTATCATTTCTTCCAATTTTTCTTGACATATCAATTCTCCTATTTCCACCATAATCTCTATCGCTAATGAGGTATGCACTTAGCTTATTATTACTCCAAAAACTCAAAGAGAAGCATTATATCTTGATAAGCTTCTCTCTAAAATGTATAATGATGATAGGTGTTTTCAATATTTTATTTCTTTGCTTTAGCTGGCCGCTCCCATAATAGTCTTATATTTCTTCTTTGGCAGACATCTACAAAATCACCAATATTAAAGGTGAGTAAGTAATCAATTTTGACTGTATCGTCATCTAAGATTCGTCTTATAACCTTGTCTACTATACTATATGTTTTTCCACGCTTTAATGCAGCATCAAAGGTTTGTTCTAGTAAACCTTCTTTATATTCAGCATCGTCAATAATCTCAAAATTATCTTGTTTCAACAGTCTTTTAAACTCCCTGAAATTCTCTTTTTTTTCAACAAACCTAGTGTTTACTGTTTCGTAAAGTGTGGGATATGGTATTATTATATTATCTATTGACAAGTGCTTTATAAGCCCTTGGGCATCATTGTAGTGCTGATCTCCTTTATTATATAAAGCAAACCAAAATCCGGTATCAATCAAAATGTTGCTCATAACCGTCTATTTTATTTTCTTCAACAGGTGCATAACCTTCCCATGGAGAAGCTTTTCTATTGCCTATAATAAACTTACCACCAGTTCTTACTTCTTTATCAAGAAGAATATCTATAATAATATAGACTCTATCTCCACTTTTAAAATCAACATTTTTTTCTAAATCTTCTTTTAGTTCATCTAAAGGATTTGTTTCAAACTCATAATTAAAAAACGCTACACTATTACCACATTCTTTTGCTTTTTTGGAGTCTAACCACCTATACAAACCAGGATAATCTCCTCTTACTCCTAAATCGTATGACATCCATATTGATTTTTGATTTTTCTTTTTTTTCTCTTTCATCTTTGATATATTTTAATTTATTTCTAACTCATGCTATTTTATTCAGTTTCGCAAAGATAGGAAGAATTTTGGATTCAATCTAAAATTCGTTGAGTTGTTTATTTGTTGATACGTTGATACGTTTATTTGTTTAGCTGTTTGTTTGATGCTCCTTTTGAACTCGGATTAATCGGATTATCGGATTAACCTGATGGTTGACGCATTAATGCTAAGTTTAGCTAAGCGTTATCATTTTCACCTATCAGGTTAAGTGCTTTCTTTACTGTCATCTCTCTTATATCACATAGCTCTATTAGTTTCTTATATAACTTTATATGCAAATAAAAGTATCTTTGCTTCCTATGAGAGTAATTATATACTACTGTATTAAAGTTTTCAATCATTCTTGCTTTGACTTCTCTATTCTCTACTCTAAGTACTTTTGCAGCTGCCTTTATATCTTGCATTGTACGATAATATGCAAGAAAAAGCATAGAATTATAATGATGCGGATTTCTTTCTTTTTCAATTTTCCACATTGTAAGGTAACCAGATTCCTCCAAGATTTGACTTATCTTGTTTTCTTTATCTGGATTATTTAAAACGAATTCTGATAATTGACCAAATGTCTGAATATCTTTATTGGTCAGATTTTTTACTTTTTCAAGTATATTAAAAATGATATCTCGTTGGCCTAATGAAACATTATCGCTTTCTGCAAATTCTATGTCTGCCTGAGATGCTTTAATCAATGGTTCTTCGATTTCTATGAGTAGCTTTGAATCTAAAATCTCTTTGGGGCTACAGTAATTTGGATTGTCTACCAAGTAAATTCCGGCATATTGATATGCTTGAGCTACAAGTCTTGAGCAGAATTGCCTATTGGGTTCTTGAGGCAGAGTTGATTTATTAATAAAGGTATTTCTTACTTCACTTCCAGAAAACTCTGTCCCTATCTTTCGTCTAGTATAATTTATAACTTCTGTAATAAGACTTTTATATATATCATCTTTAAGTCTTAAGACCTTTATCTCATCCTCGTTTTTGAATAATAATCTTTGAGTGTTTCCTGACTGCACTCCTAAGCCATCTGAGTCTATATAACTTCCTCTATTAGTATAAAGAGCTGCATGTGTATAATCGCATTGTGTTAGCTTCTTGATTTTCTCGCTTTTGGGATCATCTCTGCTAATCAAAAAAATATCGCCTACTTCTAGCTTACTCAAATTTAATATATACATAGACTGATTAATATTTACTGCTCTACCATAATCACCACCCCTACGGGGTTGGGAGGGAGGTGTGTGTTATCTTTATTACTACCATAATAGCCACCGCTACGCGGTTTTATGGAATAAGTAAATATTGCGATGCAACTAAACAAATCAACGCATCAACAACTAAACACCCCTAAGGGCTTCGCATCCGAAACATCAGTTCTTATCCGTTACATCTGCGGTTCAGACAATAAACAAATCAACGCCTCAACAACTAAACATCCCTAAGGGCTTCGCATCCGAAACATCAGTTCATCTGGGTAATCCGAGTTCAAAATCAATTCCTAATTCCTAACTCCTAATTGAGCGAAGCTCTAGCTCTCCAAAAACTCAGAAGAGAAGCTCTTTTCGTAAAAGGCTTCTCTTCTGTCCTATTAAATAGGAGGGTTAAACTTAGGTCAATATTAAACTAGTCTCCTTCATAAGGTTTAATATTGATTGGAACACTCTTCATTTTGTTCCTTAGCTCAACTGATGGTGTGAAACCAATTGAGATTGACTGGATATTAGTAGCGCCTAGCTCTTCTAATTCATCCTCGGACTTGGTTCTAATCTTTGGATAGAAAGTACCAAGACCATTAACCTTGACCGAATGCCCCTCGCTTAGGTAGAATACCATTGCAGCACCAAGAACGTCCAAGGTTGCTTTCGCATCCGAGCGGTGGACCGTACTCATCTGCCCAATTACGTCGGCCAATTTGTCAAACTTAATTGTTTCGCCTTTGTCAGGAACTAAAACAAACTTTTCACCTGGGGATGACCCAACGTGGATGTTTCTTTTCTTTACAATGAATCTCATAGCTAAAAATTTTAGTTGATGAATAACTGTAAGAACTTAATTAAGAGGCTTATAAACCCTATAATATTCAGCACATATTACAAACCTACTTAATATGCTTGCGAATTTACAACCATTTTTCGATATGACAAAATTATTTCATAACTATTTTATCACTGACTTCCTTTTGTCTTCCTAACTTCCTTACTTACAAGTCTATACTTAACCTCTTTAAATTTATCTTTAAGGTACTTTGAGGGCTTGAAAATACATTTAAACCTGCGAATTGTGTCGGATCGAACTAGGTCAGGAGAGTCCTGGGACTCGGCATTGATGATTGGAACAAATTTCCCAAGCCTTCCAAGAGAAACTGTGTGACCAGCAGTTACCATTGTAACAACCACCTCCTCCAGTTCCGCCACCACGCCAAGCACATCGCCAATTGACATAGTACTTCTTTGACCAATCAGCCTAGCTACTTGGTCAATATCAATTTCATTACCCTTTTTCAATCTTGCCACATATCTTTCCGTTGCAACAGAATTAATTACAATCTTCTGCTTATAAATTTCATATCCTACACTCATAGCTTTGTTTTTTTTATTATTGATGTTTGATTTTCGGTATTTGATGTTTGATTTTCGGTATTTGGTGTTTGGTTGACCCTGACACAGGTTTTGAATTAAACGTGTCATTTAATGAAATAAATGAGTCAAATAATGAATTATCTGTGTCAATTAGAGGTACAAAAGCGGCGCTTTCATACCCGAGAAACGCCGTTTTTATACCTAGAAAGCGGCGCTTTCATACCCGAGAAACGCCGTTTTCAAACCCAGGAAACGCCGTTTTTATACCTAGAAAGCGGCGCTTTCATACCCGAGAAACGCCGTTTTCAAACCCAGGAAACGCCGTTTTTATACCTTGACTTGAATCAAATAAAGTAAGGAATGACTGAAATAATTCATTATTCGTTACGAATGGTTTGTGGGATCTGGTAAGTAAACGTTTATATCAATAGTATCTGCAATTAGCTAGTTATAATTCAAAACTCAAAATTTACAACTTAAAACTTAGCGACTAATTTATCGCGGTAAGAGTGTTTCACTCATCCGACATTCTCAAATTATTATCGCAGATTAAAAAACTCTTCCTTTGTTTCAATAAACTGTCTCTTTGTTTCATTTTGCTAATACAAAGGAATAATAGGGTAAAGCTATGAATTTGCAGAGTTAGGTAAAAAAGGGCACCACCAAGAACAATTCAAAACTCAAAATTTAAAACTCAAAACTACTATTAGCTGCTGCTAATAGTTTTCGTTATACTGGTCAAAAGTTTCTTTAGCTCCAAACAGTCTTCAAACATTGAATCGTATTCTTCTTTGGTCAGAAAGTCTGTTCTATGCAGTAATGTCAACCAATACATAGACTCAGAAGTTTCTTTTAGTGAGATATATAATTTAGACAGAAAATCCTTCCTACTTATGGCAGACTGGGCTTCAGATAAGTTCGCTCCAATACTAGTACCCGAGCGTAGAAGTTGTTTTGACATTACATACTCTCTCTTTTCATCCTTCAAGTATCCATAAAGCTTCACGACCCTCACCGCAAAGTCCATACATTTGTCATATAAGAAATCACCAAATTCACTCATAGGGAAATAGTTTATTAATTTATATATAAATACACATCGGGAAAACAATTCAAAATTTAAAACTCAAAATTCAAAACTGAGAGCATGGCTCTCAAGAAAGCAATACCCCCAGCCCACTACGGAGCCAGGGATAGAGCAATAAAATTTACAATTCTAATTAGAACGCTACTCTAATATGTTTAGTATGATGAAATGATATTATCTTCAATAATATAATATACGTTTTATTTAGAAAGCTTATTTAAAACATCTATCCAATTATCTACATTGGTAAAAACATCGAAGCTTTTTGCTAATGTATACGCATTGTTTCTTTGCTTTATATATTCATTCTCATTTTGATTTATAATAATATCAATAAACTTTCCTATGCTTTCCGGGCTATTATCAATCCAATAACCAGAATTTGTAGTTTCTAATATCTGCCAAGGCGTACCATAAGAAGCCAAGACTGGAGTTCCTTGAGATAGAGATTCTATAATTACATTACCAAAATTCTCGGAATGCGATACTAGTATAGTATATTCTGCATTTGCATATAATTGATATTTCTCCCTTCCTTCAATACTACCTATAAACTCAACCTTATCTTTTATTTCAGGATTATTATCTAATATCGACTCAAGCTCTAAATAATAATCCCCTTGTTTTATACCTGCTAGTATTAATTTATAACTGGAGTTTAGAAAAGCTTCCGACTTCGTTACACCTAAAAGCAAATTATCAATAGCTTTAATGGGTGCTATTCTACCTAAAAACAAAAGATATTTATCTTTATTATTATCTCTTTCTAGCTTTTTAGGCAATTCCATATAATTAGGAATAATAACTACTCTATATTTATCTCCAAAATGCTTTCGTATTGCTTGCTTCTCTTCTTCAGAAGTAGCATGAAACAAATGTCCTTTTCTAAAAAACAACCTTATTACTCTAAAATAAAACAATTTGCCTTTATTTCCCTGTAGAGCAGAATCAAAAAGCTCTCCTCTAGGCGACCAGACAATCTTCTTGCCTAATATAAACGCAAATAATAGGATAAAGAAATTAGGCAGATAACATAGTGATGAAAACAAGACTACGTCAGCCTTAAACACTTCAAGTATTGAATGATGTATAACTCTAAAAGGAAGTTTTGTTTTAGCAGTACAATATCTAACCCTTACTCCATCAACATCAGTCCATTTATTACTTTTGACTAATCCCTCATCAATAAAATTATCACTTGTAACAACAGTTACATCAATATCATTTTGAACTAGTGCTTTCGCTAGCCAATATAAAGTATTTGCAGGACCTCCCAGTTTAGAAGGATAAAATAAGCCAGCAGGCATTAAGATTTTCATTTATTCAATATGTTTAATAACCCTAGCAGGGTTACCAGCTACAACAACATTATCTGGCACGTCCTTTGTGACAATACTACCAGTTCCAACAACTGAATTCTTACCAATATAGGTACAGTTATGCATAATAATGCTTTTAGCCCCTATAAAAGCATTTTTACCTATCTCTAAAGGTTTTCCAATAGGTTCATTTCTATAGTCTAGTCCATGATCATGTGTAGATATGTAAGTTCCAAAAGCTATATGGGCATGTTCATTAATAATAATATTACCAGAATAATCAATTAGGCAAGACTGATCTATACTTACCCCCTTTTTAATATTAATAACTCCCGTCTCTATATCTCCATTTGTAAAGCTTACATTCCTTGCTATAATAACATCATCTTCAATAGTAATGGATTTTGGATTTCTAAAATAAAATCCACTCATTATTTTTACATTTTTTCCACATTTTCCTATATTTGATTTATAAATGGAGGACAAAACAGAATCTTTTAATCTCATCCAAAAAACCTTATTAAGGATAAGAAGAGCGGAAACAAGGCCCTTAATCTTACCATTCCATGCTTTATTCATTACTATCAGTATTAAGTTTAATCATTTTTCCTATTTCTACCTCCCAGTCTTTTGGTATAAACGGTATAACACCTCCATCCGGATGGAAAGTAAGCTCTCCAAAATAAACACTTTCATTTATTAAGTAAAGATCAACTCTTAAAAATGCGAATCCCTTTGACAAAACTTTGGCTATATCTAACATCTCATCGAGTTTATGTGGCTTAGGGGCAATATCCGATATTTGTTTTATGCTTTTAGAGTAAAAGGGAAGCTTATTCCAATTAGTATCATAAAAGTCTGTATTACGATTTACAAACCTATTTGTATCAAGTTGAACAAACTTTGGCTCACCATTAAAACAAAAGAACTTATAATCTAACAATTCATCTCTGGCATCATCTTTCATATACTTTTCTGCTATTATTCTAGGAGTTACATTTTTATATGGATACTCTCTCCCATTCCAAAAATAATTTCTTTTTAAACTCTTATTTATTTTTGATTCAGCAACAGCAACATCGAATTTATTCTTGTCTTTACAAATACTTAAGCCTCCACTATCATGCGTTGTTTTAATAACAAATTGTTCTGGTAAAGTATCAAAATCAATATCATCAAACTTGTCCCAAACTCCTAATAACGGAATTAAGTATTCTTCTCCGATTTTATTTGCCACAAGGCTTCTCGCTTCAAATTTATCAACCATTTGGGTACACAATGGTGAAGTGTTTTGTAACTTTAAAAACTGAATTTTCTGAGTGAAGGTTATAGGATTTTTAAAGTCCATTTTTTTTAATGTATAAGAAGTATAAAACAACTTGATATAAAGTTTGTCGGACTTAATATGTTTTGAAATAAATGGTAACATCCTACTTGCTACCAAATGTGGCCTAATTATGATTCTTAGAATTCTTTTAATATTTTTCATCTCATTTATTTTAAATTTATTATTTGATTTAAATGTTCTGCATGAGAAGGTCTTTTTGAATCTACAATCTTTTCTACAGTTATTCTTCCATTTTCTGCATACTCAATCATATTTGGGTAGTTATTAAATGCATATTCTAAACCTTCTACTATACTATCTATTGATTTTGGTTCAATTCTCTTGCAGTTATATCCATCTTTCATTAATCCCGGTATTCCTCCGACGAAGGTTGCAATAATAGGGGTTGCAAATATCATTGCTTCATATAAGGTTCTTGGAAACCCTTCATGATAGGTTGGGAGTATATATATATCAGAACTAAGATAATAATTATCTATTCTTGCTTTATCAAAAACTGCTCCTTCAAGACTAATTATATCATCTAATTCTAATTCCTTTATTAACTCCTTTGTTCTTTGCATAAACTCACCATCCCCTACCATGGTAAGCTTAAGTTTATAACCTAAATCGAAAAGCTTTCTTATTGCATTTAGCAACTCCTCTAATCCTTTGTCAAAAGCTACTCTTCCTAAAAATAGTATATTAAACTCCTTTTTCTCTTTATCGAACTGCCTATCCCAAGCTATATCCTTATCAGAGTGAATCATCATTGGCTTAAGTGTGTTGGCCACTTCTCTTTCAGCTACCTCATTTACCATATTTGTAAAAGAGTCGGACACTGTAAAGACTGTAAATGCTTTTTTATATATAAACTTTGAAAACCTATTTTCTATTCCTTGCTCACCTCTTATATATAAACCATATTTCTTTCCAAAGAAAATAGATATTAAGGCTAAATACTTTAGTGAATTAGGGTAGAATATATATATGAAGTCTGATCTGAATATTTCAATTACTGCCTTAATATTTAGAAGAAAATAGTTTAAAAGCTTGTTTTTCTTCCTTTTATTTCCCTTTGCTTCAACACCCTTTCTTTTAAGCTCATATGAATTAATGGCATTATCAAAAGAAAGCATCTGTCCAAAGACAGTCACTTTATTACCAAGTTCACTTAGCTCATTAGCAAACTCGCCAGCCTTTGGTTCCATATAAACATCTTGACCTTTAATTGTCAATGATGCGTTATGTATTAAAAGTATTTTCATAATTACATTAAATATATTACACCCACAACTTGCAATGCGATAAAACTAAAGATTGCAGTAATTGTTATTTGCTTTTTATCTCTTGCACTAATGCTATTGTAAATAATAAAAAAGAAAATATAGAAAACACAGTAATATGCTAATAGTCTTCTTTGCGCTATTACAGCTGACTGCATATAAAGAAAAATCAAACCAAACCAAAGTTGATATTGTAAAGGTTTAGGAATAGACCCCTTTACCTTAGTTCTTATTTTGCTTGAAGTAAGCCAGAAAAACACATATATTATTACAAACCAATTAAAAAACGAATTATACACACGTGGAAATTTCATTATATTATAAATTTCCTTTCCGTATATTAATTCTTTCTTTGGAATTAAAAATCCAGCCCAAGAGGGAATTGGTTGGCTTGCATTATACATTATAGATGCAAAATCCCCTATAACTGGAACTTTTTGAAATCTAGCTATCATGCCACCACCCTCTGAAACACCTTCTACATAGTGCTCTTGATTTGCCTCAAATACAGAAGAAATACTATCGTAGTATATTGTTACGAAAAAACTCAAGGCAACCAATAGTACTAAAGAAGAAATAATAACATAAACTCTTTGTCTCTTATTCTGTAGTGACAACAGAAGATAAACAGGAATTAAAACAATTAAAAAGACACCCGATTCAACTCTAAATGTCATCGTTACAAGCATCACTATTCCTATTTTGATTACATTATAAAAACTAAATTGTGGATTTGAGGAATAATAAATTGCCAAAAGATATAAAAGCATTACATGAATGTCTCTAAGAACAAAAAATGAATAATAAAAAACTACAGATATTAATGAGATTATTATTGTATATTTATATGACTTTCTTTGGTTGAAACTAAATCGTCTAAATAACTTAAATAACATGACGCCTACAAAGGAATAAAGTAAGACAACAGTTATTTGTTGTTCTACTAGAATATTTAGATTAAATGGTTTCCCAATAAAGGCGAAGAATAAAGCATAGGTAAAATAACCTGGCTGGAATCGATCGAAAAAATTATATTCTGACCATACTTCCTTTAAAGCTTTAAAATAACTAGCATACTCTAAATACTCCTGTGTTTTGGGGATAAAAGCATTATAAGAATCAAACACAAGTAGATATTCATAATTATGATATATCATGTATACATAACATGCTAGCATGTAAGCTGCACCAGCAAAGAAAAGGATATTGTATATCTTATAGAGATCCTTTCTTTCTTTAGAATTAAGCAATCTAATAACTAAAAACCCTATTAAATATATAGCAAGCATAAAAGTCATTGTCTGAGGGTCGACAAAGAATGAAGCTATGATTGCCAAAAGAATTAGTAAAACAGATAATATCATAATATATAAATAAGAAGTTTTTTATGCTCTTTAGTAAAATTAAATATTAATTATAATCTTAAATATAGAAAGCTTAGATGGAACACTAATTCTAGGCATAATTGCTAGATTATTATTTTTAGAAACTCTTTCTGTTCTATTTGTTGAAAATCCCATTGAATAATTCTTCTCAACTATTTCATTAGAATAATCAGTAAAGTCTCCATTTGGATAGGCAAAGTATTTACATTCTTGCTCTAGCTTGTTTTCTAAATCTCTCTTGCTTTCTTCTATTTCTTCCCTTACTATCTCTTCTTTCTGATTGGAATGACAGCATATATGCCACCTACAATGAGAACCAATAGTTACATTAGGTCTTTTGGATAACTCTATAAGCTCATCCCAAGTCATAGGTCTCTGTGATTTATGTTTCTCTTCTAAACTCTTCCATTCTTCCGCACTTACATTATTAATAAGCTCCTGAGTAATGGTTTTCATATCATCTAAGGGCATAGTCTTTAATAGATTTGAAATAGTACTAGCTGCATAGTCTCTTTCTTTTTCAGTTACTAACGAAAGAACTAAGCCTTGTGATGGTATACTCACTTCATCTAACCCGGCTCCATGAACTATTATTCTATTTATGGAAGTAGGAAAGAAATGACCTGTATCAATATGCTCAGTTGAAGCAAAGACTGTAAAAGGTAGATTATACTTACTAAGAATCGGCTTTACTATATATAAATTATTCGCATAACCATCATCAAAAGTAAGTACTATCTCTTTATTTGTAAACTTATTCTCTCTAAATCTTTTATCAAACTCCTCTATTGAAATTATCTCATAATGCTTGATTAGATACTCAATCTGCTTTTCAAAAACAGATATATCTATATTCTCCGTTTCAATCTCTGGATACTTCACATTATCAATTCCATGATAAAACAAAATTCTCGGAGTTTTATTAATTCTCCTAAGTATTGCATCACCCTTGAAAAATAAAAATAATCTAACTAATAATTTCTTCATTTGGTCTTTCTTTTATTTCTTGAATAACTCTCGCAGGGCTGCCAACAGCAACACTCCAAGCTGGAACATCTTTTGTTACTAACGCTCCTGCCCCAACAACTGCACCCTCTCCTATTGTAACACCAGGCATTATTATTGATCCCATTCCTACATGAGCTCCTTTTTTTATAACTACAGGTTCTTTAATATAAGGAGCATCTTTTATTCTTTCTCCTTTATAGTATTGCGACATATCTCTCCTATGACATAAAATCAAAACTCTACTTGTTAGCCATACATCATCTTCAATAGTAATTAAGTCTGTATTATTTACATCATAGTAAACATCCCAACCTATTGAGACATTTTTTCCAATATTACATCCTGATATCTTCCATAACCATGCTCTATGATGCCCAAAACCAAAAAGACCAATGAAATTAGGAAATACTGAGAACCTAGCAAGTTTCTGAATATACCACCTCCAAGGTGTTCTAAAAGCTTTTGGTATCTTTTTTATTTTTCTTATAAGTGTTTTTATTGTCATATATCTTTTCTGTTTTTTATTATTTTACAAGGATTACCAACAGCTATAGAATAAGAAGGTATTGATTTTGTAACTACAGAACCTCCTCCAATTACTGAACCTTCTCCGATAGTTACGCCATCTAAAACTAAAACATTAGCACCTAACCATACATTGCTCTCAATTATTATCCCCTTAACCGTATTTCCTTGAAGTTTTAATAGAATATTAGGATCATCAAACCTATGATTAAAACCCATAATTGAACAATTGGGTCCAATTGCTACATTATCTCCTATTTGATATTTTCCTCTTAATACAGTGTTTCTATTGATTGAAGTATAGCTACCTACTGATGATGGTTCTTTTGTTAAGTTTCTAACTTCTACATTATTATCAATAGAGACTTTATTGCCTATTGTAACGTTACCTCTAATAACTGAATTTTTCCCAAAAGAGACTCTCTTTTTAAGTGTTGAAAAGTAGTATAGGTTTTTGTGAAAACATCTCCATCTAGAAAACAAAGCGTTTATTATTCTTTTCATAATCTATTCTTTATTGAAACTAGAGAAAGTTTTATTGAATCATATAATTCGTCATAGTAAGAGTTCTTTATAAGCTTGTTTACAAATATATAAGCTATTATAGATATTAAGGTCTGTAATAAAAAAGCTAGATATATATTCAGGGATTTGAATAAAAATAAACTTAGTACTAAAACAACTGCTAAAATAAAACCTGATATTATGGTTTTAAAAATATCAACAAGAAACTCTTTAAACTTAAGCCCTAAGTAATACATCCCATAACCTATATATACTAAACTAAAAAATACGGAAGTAAAAATATTAGCTGATGCTATTGCAAACACTCCAAATGGTATAGTTAGTAAAATTATAATTAGTCTTGAGCTTTGCTTTATCAAGGCTATATAAAACAAGGTTTTAGTTTTGCCCTTAACCATAATAATATTCATACATATACTTTGAACTGTACTAAACAAACCAAAGACTGCAAAAAGACTTAAGTATATTGCAGCTGGCTCCCACTTCTTTCCAAATAAGAATAATACTGTATTTTTGGAGTTTATAATTAGAAATAGTGAAAATGGAAGAATAATAAAAACAACTATTCCCATTACCTTACTATATATATCCTTTAATCTTTCTTCTTCATCTTTTACCTTAGACAGAATTGGATAGGTTACTTTCGAAATTATAGATGCTATGGGTGAAACAATATATCCATTAAGTTTTCCTCCTTGTGAATAATATCCTAAGTCATTTTTTGTATATACTCTTCCTATTATTAATGATGTAATACTTGTAACTACTGTATCAATTATTCCTTGTAGCATTAGAAAACCTCCAAAAGCAAAGTATCTTTTTACAGAATGGAAGCTAAAGGTCATTCTAGGTCTCCAGCTTGAATAATACCATAATAATATGCTTCTAAAGAATGGTAACAATACCATATTGGCTACCAATGCCCATATTCCAAAGCCTGTAAAAGCCATTATTACAGAGATTCCTCCTGCAAGGAATGAGCCAATTACTGAAGACTTATTTACTGTTGCAAAGTCTAAGTTTCTATTTAGTGTAGCATTTTGAATTATAGAGAATGAATTAAATACAATCACCAAAAAAACCACCCTCGAAAGCAAGGTAAGCTCAGGTGCTGCAAAGAAAGTACTTATATAGGGTGCTGCAAAGAATAGTCCTGCATATAGTGCAAATGATAGAGCTAGATTAAAATAGAACACAGACGAAAGGTCTGTCTCTGTGGGGTTATCATCTCTAATAATTGCTTGAGAGAACCCACTATCTACTATAACATTGGATATTGCGACGAAGATTATTAATAGTTCTATTAGGGCAAAATCGGAAGGAGTTAATAACCTAGCAAGTATTATTGTAACTATAAAGCTAATAATACCATTACCAAAGGTACCCGCCGATGTCCATATAAACCCGCTAAGCGTCTTCTTCTTTAATGACTCTCCCAAAGTAAATGAGTTTGATTAATAAGTTTGCAAAGATAACAATTAATTTTGAACTAAGCCTTATGGCTGTTGAGTTGTTGAGTTGTTGAGTTGTTGAGTTGTTGATGTGTTGATGTGTTGAGTTGTTGATGTGTTGATGTGTTGAGTTGTTGAGTTGTTGATGTGTTGATGTGTTGAGTTGTTGATGTGTTGATGTGTTGAGTTGTTTAGTTGTTGATGTGTTGATATGTTGATATGTTTAGTTGTTTGGCCGTTTCTTTTGTCTGAATCACAGATGAAACGAGTTTCATCAATGAGGAGTTAGGAATGAGGGTAGTGGTGTGTTGCTTGCTATTGGAATAAGGTACCTCACACAGCAACATAGTAATTATTTTATTTATCTTCTAAAATCTTCAATAACCGTTCGTTTAAATATAGTTTCTCCTTTCCGACTTTTATCGATTTCAGAAATCCGTTTTCTTCTAATGTCATTAAATACTTTCCGACTGTTTTCTGGTTCCCGATATTTTCATCTATCAGGTGCTGACGCTTGGTGTAAGGTAAGCGAAACAAAATCTCAACTAAATCTTTGGAATAGATTTTTGGCAATATCGTTTTTATTTCTTCTGAGGTTTTGTCTATGGCTGTTGTGATTTTATTCAAACGCTCCAATCCTCTATTTGAGGTTTCTTCAATCATATCCAACATATAGAGGATGTAGTTTTCCCAATCATTGTTTTCGGTTACGCTACGTAAATTTTTGTAATAATCAACCTTGTTTTTGATAATGTATTCACTTAGATAAATGACTGGTGTGTCCAATAGGCCCGATAGTTTGAGATATAATAATAATAAAATTCGTCCTGTTCTTCCGTTACCGTCTGCAAATGGGTGAATTGCCTCAAATTGATAGTGCATTAACGCCATTTTTATCAATGGGTCAAATGTATCATCTTCATTGATGAACTTCTCTAAATTGGCTAATTTTTCACGGATAACGGCTTCGCCACTTGGTGGTGTGTAGATTACTTCGCCTTTTGTATTGCTCAAAGTTGTTCCGGGTGTAACACGAATGGATGATGTGTTTTGTTTGATACATTGCACAATGCTTATGCAAAGATTGGTTGTGATAAAGGGTTTCTTTTCCATTTGCTCTAAACCCAACCATAGTGCTTCTTTGTAACTCAAAACTTCTTTGGTAGCTAAATTTTCAACTTTTCTGTCAGCAACCAATGATTTATAAAGCTCGTCATTGGTTGTGATGATATTTTCCACTTCCGAACTTGCTTTTGCTTCTTGTAGATGAATGGTATCTAGAAACAAAGTCGGGTTTGGTAAATTCTTCAAGGTTCCGTTTAGTTGAGCTAATGCTCTACTTGCCGAAATCGTTTTACGCAATATTGTTTTTGTTTCTATAACTGCGTTTGGCGGCAACAAAGGCAGATCGTTGTATGGTATGTTTTTGTCAAATTTGCTCATTTTCTTCTAATGTAAGTTTTACTCTCGCTATTAATACAAGGGCAAAAATACTAAAAATTTACTCTCGTTGCGACAATAGGGGTAATATTTACTCTTGTTCGTTTTGTTGAAAAGCCTTCGGCTGTTGAGTTGTTGATGTGTTGATGCGTTTAGTTGTTGAGTTGTTTCTTTTGTCTGAACCTCCTTTCTGTCTGAATCAGGATTATAGAAGATTAATAGGATTTTCAGGATGCTGACGCGGTGTGTGTTTTTTATTGAATACTTGAACCTTATACTTCTTTTCGCTAACTAAGATTCTCTTTTATAATGAACTCTCTCATTGACTCGATTGACTCTTTTAATTCTTCTCTTGTATACTTAACATTATACGTATTTTCTGGATGATGAATTTGATGCCTAATGTACGTTGAGAGGATTATTGGTATTGGAGATCTTGTACTTCCATCAGCCATTAGTCTTACATAAGGTCGTTCAGTCTTTCCAATCTTGTAGTCATTTAATTTATTATTTTGAACAATAAGACCATAAAGCTCATTATGATATTCTTCTATTGGCAAATCAAATGCAATAAAATTCATTTCATTAGCTGATAACCAAGGCAAAGCCCTATCTCCTAATGGTGAAATGAAAACCTTTTCTTCTCCTTTCTTAAGTATCTTTACGCTTACATGTTGATTGCTCATCGCTTGCTTTACTAGTAAAGGAGAATGTGTTGTTATTATTATTTGTGAGTCTTTTGAGAACTCGAAGAGCAAGTTGATAAACTCCATTTGAAGCTTTGGATGCATATGTAATTCTGGCTCATCAATTAAAATAATCAGACTTTTGTTCTCTTTCTTTGATAAATAATATGAATAAATTAATGAGAAAATCATTTCATATCCTGAGCCTAATTGACTAAGCTTTATAGTTTGATGATTATCTTTTCTAACCCCAAAGAACGCATTTTCAAAAGGCTTACAATTATCCATTAACTCTATAGCTAGGTTCTCCTCACTAATTCTAGCAAACTTATCTATTGCATTATTAATCTTTTCAGTAGCACTTATTTCTCTATAATTTCCGAGTTGATTAAGCAAGAAGTTACAATCAATTGGAGTATTGTCTTTCATTTTCATGTACTGAAAATTCATATCCTCCATTATTCTATCGAAACGAGTATCATTATATGTTCCTTTTCGAGTTTGATATGTTCGGTTTTTATCTAGAATCAAATATTCTAACATATCAAACCTTGAACCAGACCAAGGATTATTTACAGAAAGTCTTAAATCGGGCGAGTAACCTTGTGGAGCATCACTTTCATTTTCCTTTATAACTTTTTGATCTGTTACAACCATTGATGAAAGATAATGATTACTTCCTCTAGACCTCAACCCTCCATTAAACTCAAAGCCTATGCCCTGATAAATTGCCTTTGGCATGGTGCCCTTATAATTAAATTCTTTATCAGTATAAATACTTATCTCACATTTCTTCTCCCCAAGTTCATTCATATCATCGATACTAAATGAATCTGCTTTATAAGAAACAAAAGGCATAGCTAAGGCATCTAGAATCGATGTCTTTCCACATCCGTTTTCTCCTACTAAAACTGTCAAACCAGAACCTTCATTTTCTCCATCAGGCATATTGATATCATCCATAATAAATGATTCATCTGATGAGAATAATCTAAAATTCTTTATTTCTAACCTCCTAATAAATACATTTTCATTCATAATTCTTTTGTTTCGTTGGTTTATTGATGCTTTTATTTATCCACTCCCCCTACAAATTCTCCCAATACCATTTGACTGCTTCCTTGAGGCCTTCTCGCATTGAGAACTAGTCGTAGCCGAGGAGGGGACAAATCCACCTAATTATTGAGCATTACCTATTCCTTTATTGCATTTTTAATCTTCACTTTCAACTCTTCTGAATAATCGTCTTCGAATATTATTGAAGTGATTATTTCTTTTAATAGTTTTTTATCAATATTGTCTTTTGCTACATGGTATGATATAGACTCCATTCTCGCGGCAAACTTTTGTACTATAAATACATATCCATTATTTAATAGAAATTTCATCCCCAATGAAATTGCTATTCTCTTATTTCCATCAACAAAAGAATGACTTTTATTTGCTATAAAGAATAAATGTGTAAGCTTGTCTTCAAAAGTGGGGTAGTAATCATCATTCTTTATATGATCAAGGCATGCCGTTAGGGAGTCTAGTTCCACTATTCCATATTCTCCGCCTCCGCTTATCGCAATTGTCTTTTTATGAATCTCTATTATCTCCTCAATCGAATCAAAGTATTTATAATCTTCACTCATCTCCCTTCAGTCTTTTGAATATTTGAGCAGCTCTTTCTAATTCTTTATCAAAGTCCACACTTTTATCTCCTATAAACCTGTCAAAGTCATCCGGGCTAACGGATTGAATATATGTTTCTAAACGATAATGATAAGCATCTCTGAAATGGAAATCGCGTGATGCCATCTTTGTTCTCGCATCTTCTAAAAATGGCTTCTGCGAAGGATGATTAGCAAAGGTATGAAATATTTTATCTACTTCTGAAGGCATTAGTTTTCGTCCCAACTCCTTACATTTATTATTTATTTCATAAGCTAATCCTGTTTCAAAAGATGCAATCAGGTTTAAAACTTCGGAATACATTGTTTCCCGCAGATTATCATTAGCTTTAAGTTTTAAAATCTTCTTATACTGCATTGCGTTTTCTCTAAAAACACTTTCATATATCTTATTTGTATAATGTGCATACTTATAGTTTCCCATATCCACGCATTCGTTTAATGCAGAAGTAAACTCTTTTCTATATATAGGTTCTCTAATAGCTGACGTAATATAATCCGAATCTCTTTTGTTTATATATTTTGTGTTTCCTCCCGTCCTTTGATTAATAGTATCTATAACGATATCTAGTATTTTACTTCTTAAAGCTCTTGCTTTATTACTTTCAGCCAAGAGCATAGCCATATTTAAAAAAGAGCGAAAATTAAACAATCCAAGCTGTGTGGTTTTGCTCGCCTTATCTATAAGGTGACCAAACTCTAACTTAAAGGCCTTCAGCTGCTTACCCTTACTTAAAACATATCCATTATGCTTAAGTTCATCTGAATATAGGCTTAGATAGCGATCAATTGTTGATATGTCTACCTCATAGAAATCTGCAACCATTTGCTTTGTAAATCTATATTCTCCATCAAACAACATACCAGTGAAGCCCACCTCATTCTGAATACGTTTCATTGCGTACTTATTATTCAGAATGTTTTGACGTTCAATATTTGAATCCGTTAGTTTAGTCATTTCTCTTATTATTAAATTGCTATACTTTTATTTATCTATTCCCCTACAAATTCTCCCAATACCATTTGACTGCTTCCTTAAGGCCTTCTCGCATTGAGTACTTTGGGTCGTAGCCGAGGAGGGTCTTGGCTTTGTCGACTGAGGCTAAGGAATGTGGGATATCGCCTTTGCGGTTTGGGCCATGGATGATTTCGATATCTTTTATAACTGGATCGAATTGAGATAGGAACTCTTTGAGATAGGCTACGAGCTGATTGAGGGTGGTGCGCTCACCGAAGGCTGTGTTATAGACCTGATTGATGGAGGCTGGGTTATTGGTTTCTATGGCTCTTAGATTCATCTCTATTACGTTGTCGATATAGGTGAAGTCTCGTGAGTATTCTCCATCTCCATTGATTACGGGGCTTTCGTGATTGATTAGCTGCTTTACAAATAATGGTATAACGGCTGCATAGGCTCCGTTTGGGTCCTGCCTACGGCCAAAGACATTGAAATACCTTAGTCCTATGCACTCCATATCGTAAGTCTTGGAGAAGACGTCTGCATAGAGCTCATTGACGTATTTGGTTATGGCATAAGGTGAGAGGGGCCTGCCAATCCTGTCCTCTACCTTTGGTAATGCTTCACTGTCTCCATAGGTGGAGGAGCTGGCTGCATAGATAAACCTTTTTATGCCTTCGTCTCTGGAGGCTACAAGCATATTCAAAAAGCCTGAGACATTGACCTCATTGGATGTGATGGGGTCATTGATGCTTCTTGGGACGGAGCCTAGGGCTGCCTGGTGAAGGACGTAGCTGACGCCCTCTACGGCCTTGCGGCAGGTCTCAATATCGCGAATATCTCCCTCAATCATCCTAAACTCAGGATGAGATAGGAAGGGCTCGATATTCTCCCGCTTACCAGTGGAGAAGTTGTCTAGGCATACAACGGTTGCTCCCCTCTCAAGAAGAGCCTCAACGAGGTTGGAGCCGATGAAACCAGCTCCCCCTGTTACTAAAATGTTTTTTTTCATTGTGTGTGTTTGTGGTTGTTGATACGTTGATGTGTTTATTTGTTGAGTTGTTTCTTTTGTCTGAATCTTCTTTTTTGTCTGAATCAGGATTATGGAAGATTAATAGGATTTTCAGGATGCTGACGCGGTGTTTGTGGTTGTTGATACGTTGATGTGTTTATTTGTTGAGTTGTTCCTTTTGTCTGAATCAGGATTATAGAAGATTAATAAGATTTTCAGGATGCTGACGCGGTGTGTGTGTATTTGTTGATAAGTTGATGTGTTTATTTGTTGAGTTGTTTCTTTTGTCTGAATCTTCTTTTTTGTCTGAATCAGGATTATAGAAGATTGATAGGATTTTCAGGATGCTGACGCAATCTATTTGATTTGATAATTCCTATTGAATATCTTTTTAATCTGTAAGCTTGTTGCTCCAAAGTTTAAGAGTAGTCCAATAGGATAATTATAAGCTACGAGATAGTTTCTAGCCTGTGCAATATGAATATTCTCTAATGCTACTAATGCCTTTAGCTCAACAATTATCTTATCTCCTATTACAAAGTCTGCTCTTCTTGTTCCTACTAGCTCTCCTTCATAATAGATCTCCTGCTCTACTTCTCTATTTGCTTTGATACCTGCTTTTTCAAACTCAATTGCTAAACAGCGTTGATAAATAACTTCTTGAAATCCTGGTCCTAAGGTATTATGTACCTTCATAGCGCACCCATTAATCAAATAGGTTATTTCATCCAATTCATTATAATTAATCATATTCTATAGATGTTGTGTGAATCAGCTTCTTTTCTGTCTGAATCAGCTTATTGTCTGAATCAGGATTATAGAAGATTGATAGGATTTTCAGGATGCTGACGCAATCAATGTTATCTGAATCAGCTTATTGTCTGAATCAGGATTATAGAAGATTGATAGGATTTTCAGGATGCTGACGCAATCAATGTTATCTGAATCAGCTTCTCTTTTATGTCTGAATCAGGATTATAGAAGATTGATAGGATTTTCAGGATGCTTGTAAAATAATCAAGATAATCCAACTAATCCTGTGAATCCTGATTCTGACAAATAATCAATTCATAATTCCTAACTCCTAACTCCTAACTCCTAATTGCGCAAAGCGCCTATAATCGCCCATCAACTATCTCTTTCGGTAAAAAGCTCTTTACATCGAAGATTACATTGTTTTCTTTGAGCATGGAGTGGATGTCGAGGTCCTTGAACTCGTTGTGGGAGACGGCGAGTATGGCGGCGTCGTGCTTTAGGGTTGGGATTTCATTGGTAAGCTCTATGCCGTATTCTTCCATTACTTCTTCTGGGCTTGCCCATGGGTCGTAGACTGTTATGCTTAAGTTATATTCCTTTAGGGTATTGATAACATCTATTACCTTGGTGTTGCGGACGTCTGGGCAGTTTTCCTTAAAGGTGAAGCCTAGGATTAGGATATTGGAGTTGATAACTTGTATGCCTTTCTTTAGCATTAGCTTCACAACTTCTGTGGCTACATGTTCTCCCATTCCATCGTTCATTCTGCGTCCTGCTAGGATTATCTCTGGGTTATAGCCAAATTGTAGGGCTCTCTGGGCTAGGTAGTATGGGTCGACGCCTATGCAGTGGCCTCCTACTAGGCCTGGCTGAAACTTTAGGAAGTTCCACTTGGTGCCTGCTGCTTCTAATACGTCTTTGGTGTCTATTCCCATCCTATTGAATATCTTGGAGAGCTCGTTTACAAAGGCTATATTGATATCTCTCTGTGAGTTTTCTATTACCTTTGAGGCTTCTGCTACCTTGATGGTGGGTGCTAGATGGGTGCCGGCTTCGATTATGGATGCGTAGACCTCATCGATGCGCCTGCCTATCTCTGGGGTGGAGCCTGAGGTTACCTTCATAATCTTCTCTACTGTTCTTTCTTTATCGCCTGGGTTAATCCTCTCTGGGGAATAGCCGGCGAAGAAGTCTTGATTGAACTTAAGGCCTGAGACCTTCTCGACTACTGGCAAGCATTCTTCTTCGGTTACTCCGGGATAGACGGTGGATTCATAGACGACGATATCGCCTTTTTCTATGACCTTGCCTATGGTTTCGGAGGCCTTGATAAGGGGGGTGAGGTCGGGGTTGTTATGCCTGTCGACCGGGGTGGGAACGGTGACGATATAGAAATTACAATCTCTTATCTTTTCTATATCGTCCGTACAGACGAAGCCATGCCTCTTGATGGCCTCCCTTAGCACGCTATTTTCCACCTCCAAGGTGTCGTCATAGCCTTGCATTAGACGCTCTACTCTTGAGCGATTGATATCGTATCCAATGGTTGGATATTTGGTCGAGAAAAGTCTCGCCAACGGCAGGCCAACATAGCCTAAGCCAATAACTGCTATTTTCAT
>FZPS01000066.1_pt122 | contig 28264 bp, 19 predicted proteins | sample 1817821 | NCBI WGS metagenome assembly FZPS01 (sample SAMEA104158645, study PRJEB21678) | metagenome | place: Germany | collected 2015-04-21
AACAAGACCTAAAGTGAACGGATATGCTCCGTTTTGTTGTCGTCGGGGCAAAAACTGAACGGGTATGCTCCGATTTAAAGTGCCGACCGGCTGATATACAGGCTTCTAACGATACGGGAGTGAACGGATATGCTCCGATTTTTAGGGCGTTTTCAGGCCTGTTTCAGCCATAAGACTGAACGGTTGAAGCTGATTCGAGTGGGTGGGTATGCTCCGATTTTTCCATTTTTTCCAAAGAACAGTAAATACGAGTGAAAAAAAGTTTTGTTTTATACCCTTTTTTTGTAAGACGGAAATTAAATAACTTTGTTCTTTGGTTAAAGGTGTTAGTAAATTGTAACTTTAAATTTTTTAAATGATAATTATGGCAAAACAGGCAACTAACAGGTTTTTACATAAAGCAAAAACAGCCAAAAACGACGAGTTTTATACTCAATATATTGACATTCAAAAAGAGGTGGAAGCCTACTTGGAATACAATCCCGATACATTTCGCGGGAAAGTAGTGTACAACAATTGCGATGACCCCTACGAAAGTAATTTTTTTCGCTATTTTGTACTGAATTTTGAAAAATTAGGCTTAAAACAGCTGATTACCACCAGCTATAAACCTTCTCCGGTTGCCAATACGCAGTTAGAGTTATTTGTTGATTACGACAACCTACCTCAACCCAAAGGACGCCCCAAAGCAACCGCCAATAAAATTATTATCAATTCTGTGGGCGATTTGGACGGGGATGGCGAATTTAACCTAAAGGATGTAGCCATACAGCTCAAACAAAACAAAAAGAACGAGTGGGCACCCCTGGAAGGGGATGGAGATTTTCGTTCTGACGAGTGCATTGAACTGCTTAAGCAAGCCGATATTGTAGTCACTAATCCACCATTTTCACTATTTCGCGAGTATATAGCACAACTTTTTGAATATGATAAGCAATTTTTAATTATCGGAAATATGAATGCCATTACTTATAAAGAGATTTTTCCGAATATTAAAGAAAATAAAATGTGGTTAGGTACTTCCGGCTTTAATGAGGGAATGTTTTTCTTAGTTCCGGATGATTTTGAGTATGCGAAAACTTATAAATTTCCAAAATACAATGAAAGAGGCGAAAAAATCAATCGCGTAGCAGGTGTATGTTGGTACACTAATCTGGACCATGGTAAACGTCACCAACCACTCAGGTTAATGACCATGGCAGAAAATAAAAAGTTTAATAATAAAGTAAAAAAATCGGGAACTGCCTATCAAAAATATGACAACTATGATGCCATTGAAGTTCCCTTTACGGACGCAATACCAAGTGACTATGATGGAGTAATGGGGGTTCCTATTACATTCCTTGATAAATATAATCCAGAGCAATTTGAAATAATTGACATTAATCCGCATTTCTTTTCAATAGTAGAACAAGGCTTGCCAAAACCAGACCAACTTCATATAACAGGTCAAAAAGACCCTTATGCAAGAATTTTAATTAAACACAAACAAATATAAATATGAAAACAACCTTACGAACCGACATTACTGTTAGAGATATTTGCGAGGGCTTTGTGTATAGCGAACTGGAAGGAAAAGGACTTTTTGGGCTTTCCGGAACATTGACCATTCAGCCGGAATACCAGAGAAACTACATCTATGCTTCCGATAACGGAAAAAGAGAAATAGCAGTAATCGATTCAGTTCTGAAAGGCTATCCCATTGGCTTAATCTATTTCAACAAAGTTGATAATGATAAGTTTGAAGTTTTGGACGGACAACAGCGAATTACAAGTTTGGGACGCTTTGTTACCGGTAAATTTGCTATACTAGACGAAAACGGACATCCTCAATATTTTAGTGGTTTGGCTGCTAATAGAAGAGAAGAGATTTTAAAAACCAAACTACTTATTTACGAATGTGAAGGTACGGAAACCGAAATAAAGGAGTGGTTTAAAACAATCAATATTGTAGGTGTGCCACTTAATGACCAAGAACTTCTAAACGCGGTCTATTCCGGTCCGTTTGTAACACTTGCAAAAGAGGAGTTTAGCAACAGTCAAAACGCCAATATTCAAAAATGGAGTGCCTATATTAAAGGAACTGCTAATCGGCAAGATTTTTTGGAATGTGCATTGGATTGGGTAAGCAAAGGAAATATTGGCGAATATATGAGCGAACATCGCCAAGACACCAATATTAACGAGCTAAAAAACTATTTCAACAGCGTAATCGATTGGGTTTCGGGCGTATTTATGGATGTTGAAAAAGAGATGTGCGGTCTTGAATGGGGAAGACTATTTGAAACCTATAGAAATCAGCCATACAATCCACAAAAAGTTTCGGAACAAGTTCATCAATTATATGCCGACCCATATGTGAAAAGTCGCAAAGGTGTATTTGAATATATTCTTGGCGGATTAACCGATACTAAACTACTTGATGTTCGCGTTTTTGATGATGCCACCAAAAGAACGGTCTATGAAAAACAGACATCCGAAGCAGAAAAGAACAACACATCAAACTGTCCGTTATGTGCTTTAGGACACGACGCTAACAAAACCAAAATTTGGAGTTTAAAAGATATGGACGCAGACCACGTAACCGCCTGGAGCAAAGGCGGTGCAACCAACAAAGCAAACTGCGAAATGTTATGTAAAACACATAATCGGGCAAAAGGAAACAGATAACAAGTTAAACCCTTAACTCAACCGTTATTCGTCTGCTTCGTGATGTTTTACCTTTGGCAATTGAATCTTAAATCTGACAGAGGTAAATCTTACCAGCATTACGGTAAGAGCCGAAATAATATTTGTTAAGGCACGGTCCACTTCGAGCCAGATACAGAGTGCAAATACAAGCCCGCCGATAATACAGGCAACTGCATATATATCCCTGCGCAAAATAAGAGGCACTTCGTTAATCAGGACATCTCTTATCAGACCTCCAACCGAACCTGTGATCATACCCATAATAATGGCAACCCAGAACGGGTAATCTGCGGCTAAGGTCTTTTCTATTCCTACTACCACAAAGAGTCCGAGTCCTATAGTGTCGAATAAGAAAATGGTTTTATTCAACCTGAGAATGACATTCTTAAGGAATATAAATGACAACAAAGCCAATGCTGTAACTATTAGGTATGAGCCGTTCAGCATCCAAAACGGAGTTACACCCAACAAGAGATCGCGGGTCGTTCCGCCGCCAATAGCGGTGACAAATCCAACAACAAGAGCTCCGAACCAATCGAATTCCTTTTCGGCAGCCAGTCTTATGCCGCTTAAAGCAAATGCAAAAGTTCCTCCGTGGTCCAACAGTATAACAAAGTTTTCTCTGATATAGTCTATAAATGATATTCCAAATATTATTTCAAACATACTCCTAAAGCTTATTATCGGTAACTACTTTTTATAGGATAATCTTTTGATTATATGTTATGCAAAAATAGAATAAAGCGGGCAATTTGATACTATATCAGAAAGTTTTCGGCTGTGTTTTAAAAGAAACATTAACTTTGCACTTGAACTAAATATGAAAAACAATGAAAAAACAACTTAAAATTGCCTTGGTGGCACATGATACACGTAAAGCTGACATGGTGGAATGGGCGGTTTTTAACTCCCATATGCTTTCGCAACATAAACTGATTTGTACGGGAACTACCGGCGGACTGATACAGGAAGCCTTTGAACGTGAAGGAATAGAAGTAGATGTTGAACGTAAAAATTCCGGTCCGATGGGCGGTGATGCCGAAATCGCCGCGATGGTTGTCAACAAGCAGATAGATTTTTGCGTGTTTTTGATAGATGATCTAAGCGCTAACCCGCATGAAGCCGATATTCAGATGCTTTTACGTCAGTGCCGCATTCACAATGTACCTATAGCCTGTAACCGTTACAGTGCGGATCTGATCATTACCAGCCCGCTTTGGGACGATGCGGAGTATGTTCCCAAGGATCCTCAATATATCCCTTTTCACCGTGAATAATAATTGATGCCCGGCCGGTCTTTCACAGACTGTTTTTAGAGTAAATAGGTACGTCTATTTCACAAAAATCCCTGTCCAGATACTTGAAGTAACCGGTACAGGCAATCATGGCCGCATTGTCGGTAGAGTACGATATTGGCGGAATAAAGCCTTTCCAGCGGTATCGGCGGGCATGATCCTCAAGCGCTTTGCGCAGACCCGTATTTGCCGACACCCCGCCTGCTAAAGCGACCTGTCTGATGCCGGTATCCTTAGCGGCAAGACGCAATTTTTTCATAAGGATATCGACTATCGTCTTTTCGAGTGAAGCACACAGATCCTCTTTGTTTTTTTCGATGAAATCGGGGTCATCCTTAATCCAGTCACGCAGGTTGTAAAGGAATGAGGTCTTAAGCCCGCTGAAACTGTAATCATATCCTGCAATGTGGGGTTTGTTGAATTTGAATGCTTTGGGGTTCCCCTGACGCGCAAGACGGTCTATTACGGGACCGCCGGGATATCCGAAGCCCATAACCTTCGAACATTTATCCATAGCCTCGCCCGCCGCATCGTCGATGGTCTGTCCAAGGATTTGCATCCGGTTATAGGAATCGACTCTGACTATCTGGGTATTTCCGCCCGATACAAGCAGGCATAGAAACGGAAATTCGGGGGTCTCACGGATTTCACCCGGCTGTTTTATGAAATGAGCCAAAATATGGGCCTGAAGATGGTCACACTCAATCATGGGAATGTTGAGAGAACGGGCAAGCCCTTTGGCAAAAGAGACTCCCACAAGCAACGAGCCCATAAGACCGGGACCGCGGGTAAATGCAACGGCGCTCAACTGTCCGGCATCTATACCGGCTCTCTTCAGGGCGGTATCGACTACCGGTACAATATTCTGCTGATGTGCTCTGGAAGCCAGTTCCGGCACCACCCCGCCATACTCTTCATGAACTTTCTGACCGGCCGTAACGTTTGACAGCAACTCGCCGTTTTTCATAACAGCAGCCGCAGTGTCGTCACAGGAAGACTCAATTCCCAGAATGAATACCTCTTTTTCCATTACCAAACGACATTTTTTTCACTCGGACTGCAAAGTTACCACAAATATTCTCTTATTTTGCACCTGGAAGAACAGACCTTTTTTTAATACGATGATTTGGAATCAAAAATTTGAATGTATGTCACGCGATGAAATGCGTGAACTTCAAGGTGAAAAACTTAAAAAAATCGTAGCTCACTCTTATCGGAATTCGCCCTTCTACAAAAAGAGATTCGATGAGTACGGAGTACATCCTGACGATATTAGGACCATTGATGACATAGTTAAACTGCCGTTTACGGAAAAACAGGACCTGAGGGACAACTATCCTTTCGGGATGATTTGCGTACCCATGAACGAGATACTGAGACTGCACGCATCATCGGGTACAACGGGCAAACCCATAGTTGTGGGTTATACGGCTAAGGATCTGGACAATTGGTCCGAATCGGTGGCACGCTGCCTTACAGCTTTCGGACTGGGCAGAGACGACATGATACAGATTTCATACGGATACGGCCTGTTTACCGGAGGTTTGGGAGCACATGACGGCGTTCAGAAGATAGGCGGTACGGTCATTCCCACCAGCAGCGGAAATACCCGAAAGCAGATACAGCTGATGGAAGATTTTGGAAGTACGGCAGTTGCCTGCACCCCATCATACGCCCTTTATATGGCCGAAGAGATACGTAAACAGGGAATCAACATTAAGAGCCTGAAGCTCAAGGTCGGGATTTTCGGCGCTGAGCCATGGACAAATGCCATGCGCAGGGAGCTTGAAGAGAAACTCAATATAAAGGCTTATGACATTTACGGACTTACCGAAATAAGCGGCCCCGGCGTAGGCGGCGAATGTAAATGCCAGAACGGCACACATCTGTGGGAGGACCTCTATTATCCTGAAATAATTGACCCTGTGACCCTCCGGACGGTCGAAACGGGACAGGAAGGCGAATTGGTCTTCACCACTCTTGACAAATGGGGCATGCCTATGATACGCTACCGGACCCGCGACCTTACCTATCTTAATTATGACAAGTGCGAATGCGGACGCACCGCCGTGCGGATGGGTAAGATTTTGGGCCGCAGCGATGATATGATGATAATCCGCGGCGTCAATGTGTTCCCCTCACAGGTTGAGTCGATTCTACTGGAATTTCCTGAATACGAGCCCTACTTCCTAATTGAAGTCGGTCGTATTAACAACACCGATACTTTTGATATTCAGGTTGAAGTCAAACCTGAATTTTATACTGACCAAGTAAATGAATTAGTACGCCTGCGTCAGCGTCTAATCTCCAGAATTCAGAGTGTAATAGGCATACAGCCCAACATTAAGATTGTACAGCCTAACACCATCGAGCGCTCTACAGGCAAAGCCAAACGAGCGATTGATTATCGTAAATTCAATTAGTAACCCTTAAAGACCGCAATTATGCTTATTAGACAGATTTCCGTTTTCCTTGAAAACAAAAAGGGCAAATTTGCCGAGATAGCCAGACTGCTTGGCAATGCGAATATCAACATGAAGGCTTTTACCGTATCCGAAACAGAGGATTTCGGGATTGCAAGAATTATAGTTGAAAGGGCTCAGATTGACCGTGCATTCAATCTGATAAAGGCTAACTCATATGCCGTGACAATGACTCAGGTGGTCTATTTGGAATGCGGTGATTACCCCGGCGCTATGGCAAATGTCCTGGAACGGCTTGCAGCCGCCGATATTTCGGTTGAGTATATGTATGCTTTTGCAGACTCAAGGTCCGAATTTTCAAGAGTAATCATCAGGCCCGACAAGACTGAACTTGCTAACCAAATCGTTCAGGAGATATAACTTTTCCAAGATAACGGGATAACACCTGTTTTTCATACGGAAAGGAGGCCCAGGAGCCTCCTTTCTTCTTGCGGAAAGAGTGGGATTCAAACCCACGGTACGGCAAGCCGTACGCCGGATTTCGAGTCCGGTCCATTCGATCACTCTGGCATCTTTCCGGATGCAAAATTACACAAAAAAACAAGTTCCGCAAATATCATGCAAAAAACGTTTTATTCCCGATTTAAATCTCCAAATTGTTATCAGACTCAATATATAGCGCTTTGCCGGCGCCATAATCAAACTTCGTCATATCAAATATATTACCTTAGTATAATAAGGTAAACTCACTTCATTACCATTTCGCGAAAACGCCGCATCCCTGAAGTAGCAACATCTTTTATATGTATCACCCCGCCGACATGAGCAGTAGCCGCCTCGTCCGGATCGACCATATAGATGGTGCAGCCTGAGGGAGCGTATTGGTAAAGCCCGGCAGCCGGATAGACCTGCATAGAGGTGCCAATTATAAGCAGGATATCGGCTTTGCTTACCGCTAAAGAGGCTTTATACAGATTCGGGACCTGCTCCCCAAACCATACGATATGCGGTCTGAGCTGGGTGTTGTGGGGACCTCCCTTGTCACCTATATGTACCGGTTCATAACCTATGTCTTTGACGTATCGCTCACTCCAGCGATCCATCTCACTGTAGGTATCTTCAGGTCTTACTTTGGTCAATTCGCCGTGCAGATGGATTATATCGGTACTTCCCGCACGCTCATGCAAATCATCAACATTCTGCGTTATGACGCAGACCTCAAAATCCTTTTCCATTTCGGCAAGTATAATGTGTGCCTCATTCGGTTTGACGGTTTTAAGCTGCGCACGCCTTTCATTATAGAACCGGAGCACACGTTCGGGGTTACGGTACCAGCCTTCGATGGTTGCCACCTCTTCTATCGGTTCATTATCCCAAAGACCATTTCCTCCGCGGAATGTTGATATTCCGCTTTCGGCACTGATTCCAGAACCGCTCAACACAACAATCTTTTTTCTATCCATAATGCCAAAATTTTATTTCACCTGAGTCATCTTCGCGGTAAGCAACAGCATTCACATTCATCTGTTCTAAAATTGAAAGCTCCTGCAAACATACCGGTATGAGTGGTGATCTGTTCGTATCATTACAAAAATAATATTTTCATCATACAAAACCAATCCGGATTTGTAAAACATCACTATATTCGTAGGTTGATTATGCTTTTGAAATTAAAACAAAATATAATATGAAGATTGGTATTATAGGGGCCGGATGGATTGCCGATAAGATGGCCGAGACGCTGACCGGCCTGGACAGCACAATGAAATATGCTATTGCGGCACGTGACCTTGGGCGCGCCCGGGAGTTTGCACGCCGCTGGAACTTCCAAAAAGCCTACGGCTCGTACAAGGAACTGGTAGAGGACCCCGAGGTAGAGCTTGTTTATGTTGCCACTCCCCACTCCCACCATTTTGAACATAGCAGTCTGGCTGTCAACGCCGGTAAACCCGTACTCTGTGAAAAGGCTTTTACCGCCAATGCCCGTGAGGCCGATGCCCTGCTCAATCTGGCACATAAAAAGGGTGTTTTCATTACCGAGGCTATCTGGACCCGCTATATGCCGCTCTCCTTTAAAGTAAAGGAACTGTTGGAGAGCGGAGCCATAGGAGAACCCCGCCTGCTTAATGCCAGTCTATGCTATATGATGGAATTTAAGGAGCGGATTCTTTGCCCTGAACTGTGCGGAGGCGCCCTCCTTGATCTGGGAGTTTACAGTATCAACTTTTGTCGCATGTATTTTGGGGCCGATATTGTTGACGAGACATCGAACTGTATCAAAAGCAGTACCGGAATGGATATGCACAACTCAATAAGCTGGTCATACCGTGACGGGCGAATTGCCAATATCCAGTCCAGCGCATTATGCCTGTGCGGCCGACTGGGTCAGATATGCGGTACGGAGGGCTACCTGATCGTGGACAATATCAACTGTCCGGAGCGTATCACGGTCTATAATGACTACAAGCCTATAGCCGTTTTTGACAAACCTGCCGGCCAGATTACCGGTTACGAGTATCAGGTTCTGGCCAGCAAAGATGCTATTGGTAAAGGTTTGCTGGAATCACCCTATATGCCGCATCAGGAGATACTTGACATAATGAAAGTCATGGATGACCTTCGCAAAAAATGGGGCGTAATATATCCTATGGATTAATTTATAAACAACAGTTCCCGATATTTGGGCAGCGGCCAGATATCGTTATCCACTATTTCTTCTAGTTTATCTATAGGTGTACGCAATTCCAGGACAGCTTCGGCTACACCGTGGTATGCCTTGGCCTGCTTATATTTGTCCTCAATGTTATTAGCCCTCTTTCTGGCCTCGACCATAGCATCAACCCGGCTGTTTATCTCGGTGACCAATGACGATATCTCTCTGACAAGGCCTATCTCAACTCCGGCCATGGTTTTATATGAGTCATCAAAGACATCTTTCATAAGCGATATCTGCTTGAGCAGCCTTCTCTGGTAGGTCAATGCAGCCGGAATAATATGGTTGATTGCCATACGGCCCATCACGCGGGATTCAATCTGTATTTTCTTGGTGTAGATTTCCCACTTGACCTCATTGCGTGCATAAAGTTCAATCTCGGAATATACCCCCAAACCGGTAAATAATTTCAGAGCTTTGGGAGTAGTAAAAGCCTTGAACATGTTGGGTACATTGGTCTCGACATCCAGACCGCGGCGGGCCGCCTCTTTTTTCCACTCGTCGGTATAACCGTTGCCGTCAAAGCATACCACATCGATTATCTCCTTTATTATGGGTTTCAGAGTATCCATTACGGCAATGTTCATGGGTTTGCCCGCAGCTATCTCCCTGTCCAGACCCTTCTTAAAGAGTATGAGTTGCTCGGCTACTGCCGCGTTAAGGGTGGTTATGGCGCCGGCGCAGTTGGCGCTTGAACCTACAGCACGGAACTCGAAACGGTTTCCGGTAAAAGCAAATGGCGAGGTGCGGTTGCGGTCGGTATTGTCAACAAATATTTCCGGAATCTCTACCAACCCGAATGACTGTCCCTTATCGCCTGCTATCTCTATAGGCGTATCCGATGGTAACTCAAGCAGTTTTCTTAGAACATCGGACATGGTGCGACCCAGAAAAGCCGATACTATGGCAGGAGGAGCCTCATTGACGCCCAGACGATGAGCGTTGGCAGCGCTTGCCACAGAGGCTTTAAGCAGATCATTATGCTTCTGTACAGCCGCCAGCACGTTCACAAAGAATGTAATGAATTGCAGGTTTCCCATGGCATCCTTACCGGGAGCAAGCAATTGAGTGCCGGTATCGGTACCTAGCGACCAGTTATTATGCTTGCCGGAGCCGTTAATGCCGTCAAACGGCTTTTCGTGGAATAGCACCACAAATCCGTGTTTGCGGGCTATCACATTCATCACATTCATCATAAGCTGGTTCTGGTCGTTGGCCAAATTGGCCTCACCGTATATTGGAGCCAGTTCAAACTGGTTGGGAGCCACCTCGTTATGGCGGGTCTTAAGCGGAATGCCAAGCTTATAACCGGCTATCTCTATATCCCGCATAAAAGCGGCGACCCTAGAAGGTATGGCTCCGAAATAGTGGTCGTTAAGTTGCTGGTTCTTGGATGAAGCATGTCCCATAAGCGTACGGCCCGTAAGCATCAGATCCGGACGGGCGGCATAAAGATTCTCATCAACCAGAAAATACTCCTGTTCCCATCCAAGATATGTAAAGACCTTATTAACCTTGGGGTCAAACATACGGCATATGGGAAGTGCCGCATCGTTAACCGCTTTTATAGCTTTTTTTAGAGGTGTCTTGTAATCAAGTGCCTCGCCCGTGTATGATATGAATATGGTAGGTATGCAAAGCGTATCATCCTGAATGAAGACAGGCGATGTAGGATCCCAGGCTGTATATCCGCGGGCCTCGAATGTGGCGCGTATGCCGCCGTTTGGAAAAGATGAGGCATCGGGCTCCTGTTGCACCAGAGCCTTACCGTCGAAAGTCTCTATCATGCCGCCCTGACCGTCATACTCCATAAAGGAGTCATGCTTCTCGGCTGTTCCGTCGGTCAAAGGCTGAAACCAGTGAGTTGTATGTGTCACTCCATGTTCCAAAGCCCAAGTCTTCATTCCGGCGGCTACCTCATCGGCAGTTTTACGGTCCAGATGAGCGCCGTTATCAATACAGTTCACAAGTGAATTGAAAGTATCTGCATCCAGATACCTTTTCATTTTGTCGCGGTTAAAGACCAATTCTCCAAAATAATCGGAAATTCTTCCCTTAGGTGTCTCTACCTTAACTGCTTTCTTCTTGAAAGCTCCCTGAACTACATCAAATCTGAGTTTACTCATAGGTTGTATGGCGTTTTAAAACAGTGCAAATATAGTCATATCTCTTCAATTTGACTTTTTCCAATCAATTAAGGGTAGATATTTTAATGGTACAGATGAAATTAATTTCTATTTTGTGAATTGTTATGCTGTAGAGTCAAATTGTATTTATGTTAATTTCAAAAAACAAACTAAACCGGTAAAATTAATTTATAGTTTTGGTTATCAGATGATTAATATATAATTAAGATAAAGTTTTTGGTTAATTGTTTTGTTAAAATTAAACAAATCGTCAATGACCTCCTTAACTTCGGCTCAATTTTATACTCTTATTCACGAACACAGACAAGAAATAATGTTTGCAAACAAAAAAGTATAACACAAACAAAACAATTAAAAATTAAGAGTTATGAAAAAGACAATTATCGCTGCCGTTGCAGCACTGTTTATAGGAATTGGAGCTAACGCTCAGAATGTTAATGATAATCCGGCTACCGTAGCCGACATAGTATCCGAACTCAGCCAGGCTGACGCACTTCAGTTTATACCCATGTATCAGAAGATGCTTAACGACATTGAGAGCATTTGCCGTAAAGAGAATATGAATGAAGATAAGAAGACAGCCAAGATTGAGGATATCAAGGTAGAGTATTTCGAAAAGTTCAGTAACGTGCTGGTAACAACACAGAACGAAGTAGCAATAGGCACCATACCAATGGAATACATTAAAAACCGCGTAAACAAATAAAAAAACGCATAGCTAAAAAAGATAGACTTTCATTTTTTCATAGATTTAAGGTTAATTAAGGGGCAAGGAGTCAGGCCGGGACGGTCTGACTCCTTGCTTTTAAAAAACAACCCTGCTTACTGAACTTGTAAGCAAGGTTGTTCTGTTCTGTTTTATTTTGAATTCAAGGAATGAATTCGGATTGTAAAATCACTTGCGAAGTATAACCATCCTGCCCTTCTCCCTGCCCGGTATGATCTGCATCTCCAGCACTCCGGTAGTGCGTGTACCCTCACCCAACAGTGTCAATCTGGATGTCACGGTAGGCTTGGGATTGGCTTCGGTAGAAATAAGCTCATTCTCAGTAAGTTGACCAGACCATAGCACGGGGCCGTATGAGTGATTCAAGACCCAGTTGCCCGGATCGAGATCTTCAAATACGTACTCGTCCTGTCCCTCTTTAAGCATCAGTATCTTGGTATCGGCAGTCTGACGATAGCCGGAAGCACCGCCTGCTCCGGTTCCCCGTTTGGCAAGCTGTATCTCGGCACCCAGACCGATCGTTTCAAGCGGATTTTCGCGATAGATATCAAGCCCGCTGCTGAATGCTTCAACCTCGAAGAAATATTCGGGCGCTGTGTTCAGACTGTGCATATAAAGGCTGTTCTTACCATATACTATATAGCTGTTATACAGTTTATCCTTCTCAATGCCGTAACGTATAACATAACCGTCGGCACCGGGAACCGGTTCCCATATCACATCTGCCTCGCGACGGTCCTGAGGATTACGCACAGCCATAAACTTGGTGACCTTCTGAGTCTTCATGTTGGGAGTGGTACCGAATACGCGCAAATCTTTGATGGAGAACTTGGCATTATCGTATGTAGCAATATTGACCACCTTTACATAACGGGCTTTGACCGGCGTTGCAAGTTCGTTATAATCGTGCTTCAGCTCAAGCTTGTTCTGCGGTTTGCTGATAATCTTTGTCCAGTTTGAGTTGTTGTCCGATACGAATACCTCATAGCACTGGTAGAGCTGCTCGGTCTGCGGTCCGGCTGCAGCAGCGCCGCCGGCCATACCGCCACCCATACCGCCGCCGGCAGCACGCTGAGCGCCTATGTGGTCCCAGTTGAGCTGAATGGCATTGATTGTGGCCTGGCCGCCGAGATCGACTGTAAAGAACTCGCCGGCATCGCCCGTAGCAGCCGCCCAGCAGGTTTTAAAGTCCTCATCAAGTGCATTTGCAGGAACGTAATTTTCGTGCGTCGATGAAACCATTGCCCTCTTATTTACGGACAGAAGTTTCCAGTCCACATAGTTATCGGCACCACCCACCTTACGCTCATCGGGATAATACTGCGGATAGTCGCCAAAAGCGGTATTTGAATACATAACGCCCTGAGCATCGATTGCAGTGGGATAGATGGCCAGTTCCGAGCCGCGTCCGCCCTCGCCGTATTGCGCGGGAATCATACAGATGGTCCACCAATTTCCCTTTTTGTCACGAAAAGTGCTGCCGTGTCCGGCGCCCACCTGAAAACCGCTGGTCTTGAATGTAAGCGGGTTGTGTTCACTGTAAGTAAACGGTCCCATTGGGCTGTCCGACACATATATACCATGTGAATAAGATATGAACTCAAGTCCGATGGCGGCATACTGTAAATAGTATTTGCCGTTATGCTTGATCATATAAGGACCCTCGATCCAGGGCAGCTCTTCAGGACCGTATTCACGGCGTCCGCCGAATATGGAATAGATTACATCCTCGGGTTTGCGCACCTCGAATCCATGGTTCTTAATATCACTCCAGAACAGGGGTTTAGGTTCACCTATCTCCTTGAAGGTGGTCTTATCCAACTCCACAACCTGGAACGGCATTATTTGCGACCAGCCGAAATACATATAGAGGCGGCCGTCGTCATCGACGAACAAGTTGGCATCGCCATAGCGGTCGCTTGAAAATTCGCCGCATCTCTCCCACACTCCTTTCTTGGCATCAAGGCAGCGGTAAACGTTGCGGTTGTTCATCGAACAGCCTATAAGCTGTCCGTCCATCTCCACCACCGATACCACACCGCCCGGATAGTTAGGGGCATCCACATAGGTCCAGTTCCGGAAATCGGGTGAATACCAGTAGCCACGCCTGTGCGATACGAATAGGTAGTAGTCATCCTGAAAAATCAAGACTATAGGCTCTCCGCCGCGTATGGCGCGCTCATTGCCAACCAGCAGGTCCAGCGGATTGGCAAACGTGTGCCTGGTCTGTGCCGATGCAGTTGCACCTGCAATCAGTACTATGGCACATAAAATAGATTTTCTGATAAGTTTTCTCATAAAACAAATAATATAACGTAAGTAGATAAATTAGTAATTGAAAAAATGATAATCATAGAAATTTAACGCAACACTTATAGTACTTAAACACAAAATATTACATAAACAATCTATAATGTTCACCGATAACAAAGTTACTGAAAAATCTGTCCTGCCAACGATTTCTGCGCTATTTTTTAATACAATCATATCCGGATTCGGCAGAAAAAACAGATTGGGACCAATTAATAATGTTTTTTAACAGGAAGCATGAAAAAAATTTCCCAACTTTACATTTTAGAAATGTAGGGAACATACTAAGGGATGTTACAATCTTATCGGTTGGGATCCACTGTGTTCTATATCGGGATGATTTTTAATAACTTTAAAAGAAAATAATATGCAAAAAACATCTAATTTTTGGGGTCTGTTGGCACTTGGTCTCTGTATTATCTTTGCAGTAGGAAAATTCACAAGTTCCAAACGCATAGTAAGTGTAAAAGGACTCGCCACGGAAGAAGTCATGGCTGACCACGTTATCTGGCCGCTAGTTGTACAGGATGTTGATAACGACCTTATTCAACTCTACTCTTCGATTGACGATAAGATAAAAGAGATAGTTAAATTCCTGATTGACAATGGTGTAGATAATAACGAGATTAGCGTTTCAGCACCCAATGTATATGACCGAAACGCCAACCGTTACGTTAGTGAGCGTGTTGCAACCCGCTACCAGATGCAGCAGGTAGTTACTGTCAGTTCGGACAATGTGGAGCTGATACGCAGTCTGGTATCGCGTCAAGGTGAACTACTTAGGAAAGGCATAGCCATTACAAGCGACTACGAATACTATGTGCAGTATGACTTCAACGGACTGAATGATCTCAAACCCGTCATGGTCGAGGTAGCCACACGCAATGCACGTGAGGTTGCACAGAAATTTGCCGATGATTCCGGTTCAAAACTGGGCAAGATACAGAACGCATCGCAAGGTCAGTTCTCAATCTATGACCGCGACTCGAACACCCCCTGGATAAAAAATGTCAGGGTGGTCACATCGGTCACCTATTACCTAAAATAAAGGTTTAATGGACCTGATTAGAAAATATTTTTCTGACCTGACTCCAAACCAATATGAGCAGTTAGAGGCTTTAGGTAATTTATACACGGACTGGAACAGTAAAATTAATGTCATTTTGCGCAAAGACATTGACAACCTGTATAAACATCATATCCTGCACTCCATGGCTGTAGCCAAAGCTTTCAAATTTGTTCAGGGGACAGAGATAGCCGATATAGGTACCGGGGGCGGGTTCCCCGGAATACCGCTGGCAATCCTTTTTCCGGAATGTCACTTCACTCTGATTGACAGTATAGGCAAAAAGATCAAGGTGGCAACCGATGTAGCTGAAAAAACAGCTCTTTCGAATGTTACCTGTCGCCATGAACGTGCCGAGAATGTGAAAGAGAAGTTTGAGTTTATATTGTCACGGGGAGTTATGCCGCTGAAAGATCTTATTTCAATCGGTAAACGTATGACGGACCGTAAAACGCAACGCAACGCCTACCCCAACGGCTTGATCTGTCTTAAAGGCGGCGATCTGGCAAGTGAAACTGCAATGTTCCGTAAGATTACCGAGGTAATGGAAATCAAAACCTGGTTTAAGGAAGAGTTTTTTAAGGACAAGAAGGTTATATACGTACAGTTATGATAAACATCAAATGCTTTGAATTCAATTTTCTGCCTGTAAACACATATGTGATATGGGACGATACGCTTGAATGTGCAATTATAGATCCCGGTTGTTTTTATAAAAAAGAATATGATGAACTTGCAGGTTTTATAGAGGACAACCAATTGAAAGTCAAACATCTGCTTAACACACATCTACATTTTGACCATATTCTGGGTAATACCTTTGTTGAAGAGACTTACGGAGTCAGGGCCCGTGGCAACGATCTGGATAATCCCTGGATTATTTATATGGCCGAGCGAATGGCAGAAATAGGGATTCGCTATGAAGGACATATCAACCCCATTGAGCCTGCGAACGTACTGCATGAAGGAGATAAGGTAACTTTTGGCAAGACCGTACTGGATGTGCTGCAGATCCCGGGACATTCGCCGGGCAGTGTAGTCTTTCTTTGCAAAGAAAACAGATCGGTTTTTACCGGCGACGTATTGTTTAATTGCGGTATTGGCCGTTCGGATTTTCATGATAGTGACGGCAAGGCTTTGATTGAAGGTATTGTTTCGAAACTACTGACCCTGCCCAATGACACGGTGGTCTATCCCGGACACGGACCGGCCACAACAATAGGAAACGAAAGAAAATATTTTATTTAAAAAATAACCTCAAATATGAAACTGAAAACTCTACTGATTGCCTTTATGATGCCTGCACTACTGTGGGCACAGGAGACAACGCCCCAGTCACCGCTGCAATTCGACAGTTACGAATGGAACTTCGGCAATATAGACGAAGCCGATGGCATTGTGACCCATACATTCCAATTCATGAATATATCGAAAGAGCCTGTCCAGATTGAAAATATAGCTACCAGTTGCGGATGTGTCACGGCTCAATACCCAACCCAACCGATAGAGGGCGGCAAATACGGCGAAATCACGGTCCATTTAAATCCCGCCCGCACTCAGGGAGAGGTCTTCAGAGAAATAGAGATATTTACGAAAGGACGGCGCAGCTATGACCGCCTCTTTGTCTTTGCCGATGTCAACCCCATACCAATGGGACTGAACGAGCTCTACCCACATCAGTTGGCCGGCACTGTCAAGACCAATTCTCTGCGATGTAATTTTGGATATATTGCTCAGGGTGAGACCATGACAAGAGTCGTCAGCCTGGCCAATGTAGGTGACAAACCTGTCAATCTGTCGATTCATACTACAAAAGGCTACGGTATGAGTGTACAATATCCTGAGGTAATAGATGCTCAAGAGATAGTAAGCATACGTGTTACTTACAAAATATCAACCGGAAAACAACACTTCGGAATGACCAGAGATACCCTTTGGATTGAAGCCGATGGTGTAAGGAGCCCGGAACCTATAGCTGTAAACGCTCTTCGCATAGAGAAGTTCTCGGAGAACGAAAACCGTCCCAAGCCGGTTATGAGGATTGAACCTGCATATGTAGAATTTGGATCCAAGTCTCCCGGTAAAAATTACAAAAAGACCATTACCATTGGCAACACCGGAAATAGCGACCTTGTCTTCCATGATGTTGAGGCCTGTCAGGGTACATCTATTACACTTAAGAACGGACAGAAAATTAAGCCCGGAAAAGAGTTGAAAGTCACGGTATCAATAACTAATTCAAGTAGTGCTAATGAGACCACAATAGGGTCAATCAATCTGACGACCAATGATCCCACAAGGCCGTTCCGCGAACTGAGACTACAAATCGACACAAAATAAAAATTACCGATTGATTACCGATTGAATTGAAAACAATTGATATATTCACACCTAAATTAACCTATAACAAAACTAAACTATAACTAACTAACCAACCTTAACTAATCTAACCTTGTATGAAAAAATTTTGTTTTCTGGCCGGATTGGCAGTAGTACTGTCACTCACGGCATGTGGAGGAGGCTCTAGTAAATATGAGTACCCCTTCCAGAACCCCAAGCTCAAAATTGAGAAGAGGGTTGATAATCTGTTATCACTGCTCACACCCGAAGAAAAGGTAGGGCTTATGATGAACGGCTCCATATCTATCGACAACCTTGGCATACCCGCCTACAACTGGTGGTCAGAGGCTTGTCACGGCATCTGCACAAACGGTGCGACTGTCTTCCCGCAGGCCATAGCTCTGGCAGCCACCTGGGATGACGCACAGCAATATGAGGTCTATACAGCAGTCTCCGATGAGGCCCGCGCCCACTGGAACATCACTGACCACAACCAGTTTGGCAAGACCCGCGCCACAGGCGGCGCCTGGCATCAGGGACTCTCGTTCTGGTGTCCCAACATCAACATTTTCCGTGACCCGCGCTGGGGACGCGGTCAGGAGACCAGCGGCGAGGACCCATACCTGAGCGGAAAGATGGGTACTGCCCTTGTCAAAGGAATGCAGGGTGACAACCCCAAGTACTACAAGACACATGCCTGCGCTAAGCACTACGCCGTTCATAGCGGTCTTGAGGCCGACCGTCACCGTTTCGACGTAAGTGTCTCTATGCGTGACCTATGGGAGACCTATCTGCCGGTATTTAAGACACTCGTCACAGAGGCTAACGTTCAGGAGGTGATGTGTGCCTACAACCGCTATGAAGGAGAACCCTGCTGCGGCAGCAGACGTCTGCTCACTGAAATACTGCGCGACAAATGGGGATTCAAAGGATTGGTTGTATCGGACTGCGGAGCCATCGGCAACTTCTACAACCGCGGCCAGCATGAGACCCACCCCAATGCCCTTGAGGCCAGTGTGGATGCCGTCCTCTCGGGTACTGACATTGAGTGCGGAACAAGCTACAACGCCCTTGTACAGGCTATGCAGGAGGGTAAGATCAATGAAGCCGACCTTGACGTGTCACTACGCCGCATATTGCGCTCCCGTTTTGAATTGGGTATGCATGACCCGGCTGAAATGGATCCCTGGAAAGATCTCGGAGCCGATGTCTTAAGCTGCCCCGAACACACGGCACTTGCCCACAAGGCGGCCAATGAGTCCATGGTACTGCTCAAGAATGATAATAACATTCTGCCGCTCAAAAAAGAGAGTATTACCATTGCCATAGTCGGTCCAAACGCCGACAATGTTACCATGCAGTATGGCAACTATAACGGTACCCCTATACGGGAAAACCAGATTTCTATTCTTCAGGCCATAAGGGCCAAGGTTCCCAACGCCAATATAATATATGATCGCGCGTGTGAGCTGGCCGACGAATATCTCACCGTAAGCCACATACAGAATCTGAACGGAGGCCAAGGAATCTATGCCGAATTCTTCAACAACGTAAACATGAGTGGTACACCGGTAGCCAAAGGGTACTACAATGAGGTCAATATGCGCACAATGGGCGATTATCGTTTTGCCGAGGGCGTGGAGTTCAACAACTTTTCCGCCCGTATGACCGGCAAGTTCGTAGCCGACTTCACAGGAGACCTGAGCTACAATCTGCGAGGCAATGACACCTGGAAACTGACTGTGAACGGCAGGGTGATAGCCGAGCAAAAGGAGGCTGCCCAGCAGGGAGCCGGCGGTATGAGACGCGGCACACAGCCTCAAGCACCGTCATTCAGGGTCGTAAAGGGACAGACCTACAACATTCAGCTTGACTATACCAAAGGCGCCACAGGCTCGGCCTATCTGACATTTGATCTCAGCCAGCGTAAACTGGCCGAGTTCGGTTCAGTGGCTCAGAAGGTCAAAGATGCCGATGTTATAATCATGGTATGCGGTATCTCGGCCCGTCTTGAGGGCGAGGAAATGCGCGTCAATTATGAGGGATTTTCAGGTGGCGACCGCACCAGAATTGAACTGCCCAAGGTTCAGCTTAACCTCCTTGAGGCTATGTATAAGACCGGCAAGCCCGTTATCCTGGTCAACTGCTCAGGTTCGGCCATCGGATTCGGCGCTGTCGAGAACCAATATCAGGCTCTGCTTCAGGCATGGTATGGCGGTCAAGCCGGCGGTCTGGCTGTAGCCGATGTACTGTTCGGTGACTACAACCCCGCAGGCCGTCTGCCTGTCACCTTCTACAAGTCAACCGACCAGTTGCCCGATGTTGAAGACTACAATATGGACAGCGGATTCACATACCGTTACTTCAAAGGAGAGCCCCTGTATGCTTTCGGATACGGTCTTAGCTATACTACATTTGCATACGGTGACGCTACCCTCTCCAAAAAAAGCATCAAGGCCGGCGGCACGGTCGATATTACCGTACCCGTTACCAACAGCGGCAATCGTGACGGCGATGAGGTTGTACAGATCTACATCAAGTCTCTTGACAACCCCGATGCTCCTATCAAGGCACTCAAAGGCTTCAAACGCGTGAATATTCCTGCCGGCCAGACAGCTCAGGTCAAGATCACTCTTGAGCCAAAGGCTTTTGAATACTACGATGGAAGGATTGATGAACTTGCAGCCATGCCCGGCCGCTACAAGATCCTATACGGCCCCTCATCGCTCGACAAGGATCTCAAGTCACTGGACTTCACAGTGAAGTAATTCAAACCTTTCTTTCTTACCGTAAGAGCCGATTATTTTCGAATCGGCTCTTCTTTTATAAATATCTATAAGGTTATATTTACTATATTTGCGAGACTAATAATCATTTCGGCAAAAAAATAATAATAACCTAATCAATTATAACCAATGAGACAGTTTATAATATTTATTCTGGCATCTGTTTTGACAGCACTGCCTCTACGGGCCCAGCAGCCTGATCCCAATTTCTTTATTTATCTCTGTTTCGGACAATCCAATATGGAAGCCGGAGCCGTTCCGGCCGAACAGGATCGCGATTTCAATGACCCCAGATTCCAGTTTGTGGCGGCCGTAGATATGCCGCGCTTGGATCGTAAAATGGGTGAGTGGTACACCGCCGTTCCGCCTATCTGCCGCCAAAATAACAACATGGGGCCGGTGGATTTTTTTGGCCGCAAAATGATTGAAGAGCTGCCCGAGCAGTATCGCGTAGGTGTAATTAACGTATCGGTGGCCGGCGCCAAGCTGGAACTTTGGGACAAAGATGCCTGTGCCGACTATCTGGCTGCAGAGGCTGCCGACCCAAGTCGCAGCTGGCTTGTGAATATGGCCAGGGAGTATGATATGAGCCCGTATCAGCGAATAGTGGATATGGCCCGTATAGCCCAAAAATCGGGCGTTATAAAGGGTATGCTCGTGCATCAGGGCGAATCCAATCCCAATGACAGCCTCTGGTGCGGCCGTCTGAAGAAGATCCATGACGACCTGTGCCGGGACCTGAATCTTGATCCGGATGAGATCCCGATACTGGCCGGTGAACTTAAGCAGGCCGAACAGGGAGGTGCGTGCGCTGCATTTAACAAGGTGGTACTGGCAAATCTGCCTAAAGTAATGAAGAACGGCTACGTAATATCATCACTGGGTTGCGAGAGCACCGGCGACCAGTTCCATTTCAGCACCGAAGGTATGCGCCTTTTGGGTTACCGTATGGCCGAAAAGATGCTCCAGCTACAGGGATTCAAACCTGTTCAGGAGCGTACGGTCACACTTAATCTCAAGAAGAAAGGTATAGATATCAGCCCCACTCTGGCAGGAATATTTTTTGAAGACATCAATCAGTCGGTTGACGGAGGTATTTGTGCCCAACTGATTCAGAACTTCTCTTTCCAGGCATACAACGTGCCCGATGCCCCCAATGTCAGGGAGTTTTCCAGGTCCGATACTGTCTTCTTCGGATGGACGGTCATACAAAAAGAGGGAGCTGTCGGTCAGGCTCGTGCCGTAGCCGATAAGCCTCTTGTCAAGAATCTGGAGCGTTACTATGATTTTGATCCGAACGACAGGTATGACGATGAGCTGCGCTACATGCAGTACAGTGTAAGGTTTGACATAGAGGATCCCGGCGAGGGATTCGGAATAGCTGCCAACGGTTACGGCACAGCCCCCTACGGCAGCGAGCGTCAGGGCAATTACTACTCCAATAACACTCAAACTCCGTCGATACCCGTTGAACAGGGCGTAAGTTATGACCTCACGCTATATCTGCAGGGACAATCATATACAGGTAATATAACGGTATGCCTTGAGGACGCTAACGGGAACCCAAACTCCAACCTTATTACAATATCCCGCCTCAATAACGACTGGCAAAAATATACGGGTCAGCTCAAGGCCGAACGCACCGTTGACAGCCGTCTTTCCATAATAGCCGATAAAGCCGGAACATTCTGGCTGGATTACGTAACTCTCTTACCCGAAGCATCGCAGCTATGGAAAGAGGGCAAATACGGCCCGTTCCGCAAGGATCTTATGCAGGCGCTTGCCGACCTGAATCCCACATTCATGCGTTTCCCGGGCGGTTGCGCATCGGAGGGCCCCAACTATTTCGGACAGCCGTTTTGGAAAAACTCCATTGGTCCAAGGGAAGAGCGCATCGGATTCCGTAACCACTGGGGTTACTGGACTTCACAATATGTAGGTTTCTATGAGTATCTGCTTATGGCCGAATCACTTGGAGCCACTCCCCTGCCCGTGCTGAACAACGGCGTGACCTGTCAGTTTGCCGGACACCAGTACATCGCCCCGCTTGAGACCGAGGCCGACCGCAAACGTTTCTACGACATATTCGTCTGTGACGCACTTGATTTCATAGAGTTCTGCAACGGCGGAACCGACACAAAGTGGGGCCGTATGCGTGCCGATATGGGTCATCCGGAGCCCTTTAACCTAAAATATCTTGCTATTGGCAACGAGAACCGCGGTCCGGAATTCTGGGAACGTTTCGACATCATGTACAAAGAGCTGCAAGCAAAGCATCCCGAAATAATAATAGTATCAACAGCCGGTGCTTCTGCCGATGGCCGCGAGTTCGATGCCAATATGCATGAGATAGATACCAAGTACCAGAACACCATAGTTGACGAGCATTACTACCGTAATAACCAGTGGTTCTACAATAATCTCGATCGCTATAATGCCGACAAGGTACGCGGAGCCGATGGACTGACCTACGACCGCAACCGCCCCACCCGCGTGTTTGTAGGCGAGTTTGCCAATAACGGCAGCAATAACGACTATGCATCGGCTATGGCCGAAGCCGCCTACTGGACCAGTCTGGAGCGAAACTCCGATATGGTGGTTATGGCCTCCTATGCTCCTCTGTTCTGCAAGAAGGGATTCAACAAATGGAACGCCAACCTGATTTGGTTTGACAACCGCGGTATGTGGCGCACCACCAACTACTACTATCAGAAACTCTTCTCCGAGGCCGGTAACAGGGCTTTCGAAATGACCGACGTTATGAACGGCACCGAGCCCGACAATAACATCTACACATCGCCTACCGTAGATACCCGTACCGGTGAAATTTACATCAAGTTTGTCAACTCCGAGGCTGCTGACAAAGAGTTTACCGTCAATATGGGCAAGGGACAGAACAGAAAGAGGTACACCGCTGTTGTGGAGTTCATATCATCGTATGACACAAGTATTAAGAATCAGGGTGACCAGAACACCTACGCCGGTGCAACTCCGGTTACACAGGCAGAGAGCCGTCCGGGAGGATTCGGCGGGTTTGGCAGAAGGAACACCGTAAGCTACAACGAACCGATTGTGCCCCACACTAAAGAACTTGGAGTTATTAAAAAGCAGTTTAGTTTTACAATGCCTGAGAACTCAATCGGAATAATCAAACTCGTTCCGGTCAAGTAAAAAGGTGAATATTAGAGAAAGAATAGCTCCTTACGGTAGGGTTATTCTTTTTAAAGACAGCGCCATTCTAAAAAGAGTGGCGCTGCTGTTTACAAGGGGTAATGCTGTTATAGAAAGCGACTATTCCAAAGAGAGTGGCTATTCCAAAGAGAGTGGCACTATCTGAAGGGCAACTCTACTCCTCTACAGGGAATCTGCGTTCAAGTTCCAAAGCGAACCACTGTCTCCACCAGCCGCGATCGTGTCCTCCGTCAAAAGTCCAATCTTTGACATATCCTCCACGTTTGCGTATGGATTTAAGAAGAGCCGGAAAATAATCCTCCTGACCTACCTCCTCTTTTATGCCCCAACAAATACGGTAGTTTGTCGGTTCGCTAAGCATCCCATAGCCGTCCCAATCGGAATAGACAGGCGAAAAGCACCAGTATTCCCCTATCAGTTCAGGATGGCGCATGCTCAAGGTAAGTCCAAAATCGGCGCTGTTTGAAGTACCGTAGAATATTCGCTCATTGCGATCCCGGCTCACATTACATCTCTTTTCTATATAAGGTATAAACGTGCCTGTGAAAAAAGCCATGTGCGACTCAAAGAGTTTAGACAGTGTAGAATCCTGTTTTGACAGAGCATCAATATATTCGGCATTACGATAAGCTATAGTAAAGCCGGGTATCCTAGTCTTGTTCTCAAACGAACAGGCTATCACTACAGGTCTGATTGAACCCAGTGTGATAAGTGAATCGACCATGCTGCGATAACTGCAATCCTTAAACACAAGACCGTCAGCCATGTATATTACAGGATATTCCTCCTTAGGATTGTAGCCAATGGGTAAATACAGTCCGATTTTTCTTGTCTTTCCGCCTTCATCCTTTATTTCAAACTCTTCAAACGATGACTCCGTCAGGATTTTATTGCATGAGAGAAAGAACAGCAGAACTATTAAAACTGAAATAATTGTAATAAAAATAGAGTTTATACACCTTTTCATGTCGTAAAATATAAAATATGAGAAAAAATTGTTTGCCAATTAAACTTTATAGCCTTTTTCAAATCAAAATGACGATTAAATGTTAAATTGACGTTTTATACATTTAACCATTCCGTTGCGAAGATATAGTAATTATTGATGTAAATTTGCATTTTCTAAAACAAACACCAAATAACAAATGAAACGAATCTCCACTCTGATTGTTATTCTAGCTGTTTCAGTTTCGTCACTGATGGCTCAGAATCTTGAGATTAAGGGCTCTGTCTATGATTTTGACAGCGCTGAACCATTGTATCCTGCAGCCGTGCAGGTCTTTTCAATTGCCGGAACTGACACCGTTTACGTTAACGGTGTTTCGACCGAAGAGGACGGTACATTCAGTCTCGGCGGTCTGAAAGCCGGTAACTATATGGCACGCACCACTTTTTTGGGTTACAATGAAAATGACAAGAACTTTACGTTGAGATCAGGTACACAGACAACCGATCTCGGCAGAATTTCATTAAGGTCCGATGGCATCACACTGCAGACTGTAGCTATCAGTGCAGTCGCAGCTAAAGTTCAGATAGATAATGACACCGTGATGTTCAACAGTGCGGCCTTCAAACTGCCGGAGGGTTCATCGGTTGAAGACCTTATACGTAAACTTCCCGGAGTCCAGATTTCCAGTGACGGAAATATTACCGTGAACGGAAAAACAGTACAAAAAATTCTGGTTAACGGAAAGGAATTCTTCAATGATGATCCGAGTGTAGCTTTGACACAGCTCACAGCCGATATGATCGAAAGAGTGAAGGCATACGACAAACAGAGCGATCTGGCCCGCCAAACAGGTATCGATGACGGTGAGGAGACCACCGTTCTTGACCTGCAGGTTCAAAGAGGTATGGCCAAAGGTTGGTTTGGAAACCTTAATGTCGGTGGCGGTCGTCCCCTCAGCGTCGAGGATTTTGATGTCAGCACCCTTTATCAGGTCAACGCCTCACTGAACCGTTTCGATGAGGATAAGCAGTTCACCGTAATGGGCTCAGCCAGCCAGTCATCAGGTGGCATGGGCGGAATGCGCGGTGGCGGAATGCGTATGGGCGGCGGCGTCGGAATGGGCGGTGGCGGCAGAGGAGGTATGATGGGCGGCGGTGGCGGCGGTATCAGCACCAGCTACAGCGCAGGCGTCAACTTTGCAATGAACCTTGGCCAGGAGGTGTCACAGGATAATTATCAGTATGAAGTAGGCGGCAGCGTCAACTGGAGCCACAGCGACAACGAGTCAAGTTCCAAATCTTCGGGTGAAAATTTCTATGCTGCCGGCGGTGCTCCCGGAATAGTTGACCATACATGGAACAACCGTCAAAGTGAAAACGGCAGCGGCAGTAACAGTATAAGCGGACAAATGCGTATTGAGTGGAATAAGGACAACTATACCAGCCTGCTTTTCCAACCCCAGTTCTCATACAGCAAATCCGACAGTTGGAACAAGTCCAACTCAAGGACTTTCAAAGCCGATCCATACCAGTTTGCATCCAATCCTTTAGATACAAACTCAATCTATAAAACAAGAAGTGAAATTCCCACCCAGTATGGTGACGTCTTTGCAAGCTTCACCATTGAGCCGGGGTCACTGGATCCCGAGGCTGACCTTATAGATTCTCTTAAGTATCTGTATGATCAGTCAATCTGGAACATACAGAACAGTAACTCAAAGAACACCAGCACAAATACATCGTACAGCGGTAACCTGCAGTTTGTAAGACGATTCGGTAACCGCGGCCGTAACGTTTCAATCCGAGGGACATATAATATCAACAACTCCGAGAGCGAACAGTTCTCACGCAGCGAACAGTTCTCGCACAACTTTATCAGGGCTACAGGTCAGTATGAGCCGCATGACACACTGCTTAACCGTTTCAACCGTAACCCAAGTGACAGAAATAGCTATAGTATCCAGGGTACATACTCCGAACCTATCGCAACAGGAACATATCTCCAAGTAAGCTATCAGTTCTCATACAGCGCACAGAACAGTGACCGTGCCACATACAATATGGCCGATGAACTGGCAAATCTCTGGGGTAACCCCGACTGGATTTATGAAGACAACCAGCTTATACGTGATGAAAAACTGAGTACCAATTCATTCTACTACAACTACGATCAGAACGCACAGTTACAGTTCCGTAAGAACAGCACAGACAATACGTATAACTTTACGGTAGGTCTATCCGTTCTTCCGCAGTATTCAAAGATGAATTATAGCGGTCTGGGCGTAAAAGACACATTGCTTTCACGCACGGTCTTCAACTGGACTCCTACCGTTCAGTTCCGTTACAGATTCACACGTCAGGAACAGTTCAATATCCGTTACAACGGCCGTTCAAGCCAACCTTCAATGCAGCAGTTGCTTGACATCAGGGATGATACCGACCCGTTCCGCGTATCAAGCGGTAACCCCGGTCTGAAACCGACCTTCAACAACAGTTTGAGTCTGGGATACCAAAAGTACAACCCGGTAACTATGGGTAGTTTCAATATCAATACAAGCGTAAGCAACACCCTGCGCCAGATTCAGAACAAGACGAACCTGCTGCCCAACGGCGGTACCGAAAGCAGACCTGAAAATATGGATGGTTTCTTTGCCAACTGGAATGGTAACGCTAGTTTTATGTATAACTACACATTCCCTGATGACCGCTACTCGATAACGACAAATACATCGGGTAACTACAGACATCAGGAGAGTTGGGCACAAATTATGGGTGGCGACGCTCAACTTCGTAAGAGCAATACCACCGGTGCAAGCGAGAGATTGAGCTTTGAATACCGCGATGATTATCTGAGTATCTCTTTGGACGGTAATCTGAATTACAGTCATTCAACAAACGACCTTCAGCCTGAGCGCAACATGGATACCTACGATTACAGCTACGGAACAAGCATCATGGCATACATTCCATGGAGGAACATGCGACTTGGTACCGATTTGAATATGAACAGCCGTCGCGGATATGACAGTGAAATGAATACCGACGAACTTGTCTGGAACGCATCAGTCTCCTTCTCTTTCCTGAAGGGCAACAAAGCCACTCTGCAGCTTGCAGCCTACGATATCCTGCACCAGCGCAGCACGGTACAACGTTCTATGAGCGCCACCTCACGTACCGATACCGAAAACAAGAACATCAACAGCTTTTTCATGGCATCAGTGATTTACCGTCTCTCAATATTCGGTGACCGTAACGCACGTCAAAGTATGAGCGGCCGCGGTATGGGTAACTTCGGAGGAGGATACAGAGGAGGTATGGGCGGCTTCGGAGGAGGCATGGGTGGCTTCGGAGGAGGAGGCAGATTCTAAACATAGAAATACCATAAAGTCCATACGTCTTAAAAGACGAAATAATCCCGGAAATCTTATTTCAGATTTTCGGGATTATTTATTGTGGAACTATATCATACAATACATCTAAACCAGGCAACAGCTGATTCCTTAAATTCTATTAGTAAACGCAATTTTTTGCGGAGGTACTTGTTCATATTTTTTTCGGACAAAGAGAGGGGATTAGAACCTTCCCCATCTCTTTGCGCCGAAAGGATAAATGTGTTACATTCGCCT
>FZPS01000191.1_pt95 | contig 28263 bp, 25 predicted proteins | sample 1817821 | NCBI WGS metagenome assembly FZPS01 (sample SAMEA104158645, study PRJEB21678) | metagenome | place: Germany | collected 2015-04-21
AATATAATTAGCATGGGAATATCAGTTAAATCAAACATAGAATGTGATGAACGAGGGGTCAGCACGATGCCCTCATAGAACCATAATCAAGGAGTTGGAATTTACACCAACCTTTGAGACATAACATCACAATGACATTCATCTGCAGGATTATGCTCACTCTTATGTATAAATAGTAACACATAGAATAAAAAGGAGTTAGCCATGTCCAGATCGAGATTTAAGTCCTTCGTCCAGCCTTTTCAAATTAAGACATTGTTGCTGTTTTTACTGTTTTTAATGCTCTCATCTACTCCTCTCTTTGCATACTTCAGCAACTGGGGAGCCATTCGTGTCGAGACAAGTCCCTCCGGCGCACAGATCACCATAGCCGGGACTCATGAATATATCGGTGAATCTCCCACTCCATCTTTTACCTTTACTATGGACCATAAAATGGGTTCTTATGGATTCATGTTTGGACGGTGGTTTGACCTGCTGATAAGTAAGTCCGGATACCAAACCCAGCGCCGTCAGGTATTCGTTCCTTTTGCCTTCCAAAGCGAAGACGCTGCACAAAGAAATCCCCAAACGTTCATGTTTGTATTACAGCCCATGCCGCAGCCTTATGTCTATCCCTATCCATATATTTATCCGACTTACAATCCTTATACTACAAGCAGAGTTGAATTTACAAGTGATCCCGTTGGAGCCTCCGTGTTTGTAGATGGTCAATATTATGGAAAGACGCCACTTGTTCAAAACTTCAATTGGATGATGGGTGTGCACGAACAAAGGACAGTTATATTTGAAAAATCCGGCTATAATAGTAGAGAGTTAAGCTTGGAGCCTCATCAGAAACGTGTTCATGCAGTGTTGCATACAAGACCTATGAGTCCATTTAGATATTGACAAGGCTTGCGCCTACGGTTTCTTAGTAAAATGTTTTGCTATGATAATATAATAGCCACTTGTAAATATCGGCAATAGGAGCGTATAATGCAGACAGAAAAAGACAGATTTATTTATGGGGATTTGAGCGATATAGGAAAAGTCCGTGATGAAAATCAAGACTCTTACGGCATATACAGCGGAGCTTTCGGCGATTTGCTGCTCATTTGCGATGGCATGGGTGGTTATAAAGGCGGAGCCCTTGCCTCACGCATGGCGGTTGAAATCATATCTGAACATTTTAAGAGTTTAGGTGCTCAGTACGATGCAAGATATGAGATAAAACAGGCGGCAATGCAGGCGCAGAAAGAGATCAAGAAATATCAGGCGGAAAATCCCGATACTAACAAAATGGGAACAACCTTAGTCTTGCTTCTTTTTCATGAGGGAAGCTTTTGGTTTGCCCATATCGGGGATAGCAGACTCTATCTGAAACGCGATGGGAAGACAAGTCAGCTTACCAATGACCACTCTATGGTTCAAGAGATGGTGGATGACGGGCTTATTACAGCGGAGCAGGCGAAGGATCATCCCAAGAGAAATACCCTCAGCAGGGCTTTAGGAAAAGATAAATGCACTCCGGATATAAGCGGGCCGCATCAGCTTAATGCTGGCGATGTCTTTATGTTATGTTCAGATGGACTGTATAAATATTTTGAACTTGAAGAGATCTCTGAATATATGGACAAAGAGCCGCAAGATGCCTGTGAGATATTTGTAGCTTTGGCAAATCAGCGCGGTGGAAGAGATAATATCACGGTGCAAGTGGTCAAGATTTCCGATGAGTTTGTCAGTAATCATAGCTCAGAAACTAAAGGGAATAATTGGAAGTCATACCTCGTATGGGTTGTGTTTTTACTTGCTTTGTCTTTTTTGATTAAATTCGGGTTTTATTTGAGTGGGTATGAAAAGAAGGAAATAAAGGCAGAGCCCTCGGTGGATACGGAAGCTATTGAGCAAGAAAAAGAAGAGGATGTGGATACTGATTCGACGATAGTGGTTGAACCTAAAAAGGACGAGAACGGGTAATTGCTCGCTGCGCTCGATTATTTAGATGTGCTGCACACGATTTTAACGGGTTCATGGGCAATGAGGACATTACCCGCCCAAAGAGAGGTATGCGCTTTGCGCATGGGGAAAAGACTTTTGGCAACGGGGACGTTCCCAACCCGGGGTCTTTTCAAGGCATTTGGCAACGAGGATGTTCCCAATCCGAAGCCTTTTCAATATCCGCCCAAGAAAGCACAGAAAGTTGACGGAAATCACCATATTTTCAGTTTTTGCGCCAAGATTCACGTAAAGATTATTGACAGAAAGGCGCATTGCTTGAAGTTGACACTAAGGAAATAATTTTTTGGAGAATAGATGAGTAAACAAAAACGAACAGCAATCATACCTACTCGAGAGCAAGACTATGCCGAGTGGTATCAACAAGTTATAAGAGCTGCCGATTTGGCAGAAAATAGTGATGTTCGCGGCTGCATGGTTATCAAGCCTTGGGGCTATGCGATCTGGGAAAATATTCAGCGTGTTTTGGATGATATGTTCCGCGAAACGGGGCACAAAAACGCATATTTCCCGCTTTTCATTCCTAAGAGTTATTTTGAGAAGGAAGCCGAGCACGTAGACGGTTTTGCCAAGGAATGTGCGGTGGTGACCCATTCTCGCTTGGAAGATGACGGAGATGGCGGGCTGATGGTAGCCGGCGCGCTCACTGAGCCTCTCATTGTTCGTCCCACCAGCGAGACCATCATCGGCGCCTCATTTGCGAAGTGGGTAAATAGCTATCGCGATCTTCCCCTTCTTATAAATCAATGGGCGAACGTGGTGCGCTGGGAGATGCGTACGCGCCTGTTTTTGCGCACGGCAGAGTTCCTCTGGCAAGAGGGGCACACCGTTCACGAAACCCCGGAAGATGCGATGATTGAAACCAAGAAAATGTTAGAAGTTTATGCAACCTTTGCGAAAGAATATCTCGCCATCCCCGTGATCCAAGGCGAAAAGACGGAAGGGGAGAAGTTCCCCGGCGCGGTGGATACCTTCAGCATAGAGGCTATGATGCAGGATAAGAAGGCTTTACAGGCAGGAACGTCCCACTTTTTGGGGCAAAACTTTGCCAAAGCTTCAGAGATTAAGTTCCAAAATAGGGACGGTGAATTTGAATATGCTTGGACAACTTCTTGGGGAGTTTCCACTCGCCTCATCGGCGCCCTGATCATGGCTCATAGCGATGACAATGGTCTCGTGGTTCCGCCCAAGATCGCCCCTGCGCATATTGCCATCATCCCCATCTATCGCGATGAGGAAGAGCGCACAGCAGTCTTGGAATATTGCGCAAAAGTGGAAGAGCTTTTCCATAGGCAATATTTTGAAGACATCCGCGTATATACGGAATTGGATGATAGAGATCTCACCGGCGGCGAACGCAATTGGCATTGGATCAAAAAAGGCATTCCGATAAGGATGGAGATAGGCCCTCGCGACATCAGCGCCGATTCGGTAATGGTTGCACGTCGCGACTTCGATCCTAAGATGAAGCAAAGCATTCCCTTTGACGAGCTTAAAGATTATATCATGCGTAGCTTGAGAGACATTCAAGATGCTTATTACTTCCGCGCGCTGGATTTCCTGACGGATAATACCAAGAGCATTGACGAAAAGGAAGAGTTCTACGCCTTCTTCACTCCCGAAAACGAGAAACAGCCTGAGATTCATGGCGGCTTTGCCCTCTCTCACTGGTGCGGTGCAGAAGAATGTGAAGAGATTATCAAAGAAGACCTCAAGGTGACCGTGCGCTGCATTCCCTTCGATTCCGAAGAGGAAGAAGGCAGCTGCATAGTCTGTAATAAGCCCTCAAATCGCAGAGTTGTTTTTGCAAAGTCTTATTGATTTATGGAATATAAAAGCGCAGTAATTAGCATCGGCAATGAATTGCTGATTGGGAAAACTATAAACGGAAACATGGGATTTTTGGGCTCAGAGCTCGCAGCGATGGGCTTTCCCGTGGATGTGTGTGAGATGATCAACGACGAGCGTGATGCGATCTTGGAAAGCATCACTCGCTGTTGGGAAAAATATGATGTTGTGATCACCACGGGTGGTCTGGGTCCTACAGAGGACGATATCACCCGTAATGTGATTGCCGATTTCTTTGGTAAAAAGCTGCAGTTTGACGATGAGGTGTGGGAACACATCACAAAAATGTTCAAGCACAGAAGAACCAAAATGGCGGATTCAAACAAGGTTCAAGCCATGATCCCCGAAGATTTTACGGTTCTTAGAAACGATAGGGGCACAGCGCCGGGATTGTATTATAGCGAGGGTGGAAAACACTTCTTTGCGCTTCCCGGGGTGCCGGCGGAGATGACGCATCTCTTCAATTTCCATCTGCGTGAGATCTTGAAAGATAACTTCGATGATATCAGCGGAATGGTGCAACAAGACTTGCATACCTTCGGCGTTTCAGAATCCGGGCTTGCAGAGATGATCTCGGAAAAAGAGCTGCCCGAAGGGGCGCATTTGGCGTGGTTGCCACAGACGGGCAGGGTTGACCTGCGCATCTATGGCAGCGATATGGAGGCGCTGAAGGCGGCGCGTGAGGTGGTGGTTCGCAAAGCGGGAGAATTTATCTGGGCGATTGATGCCGAGTCTCCGGCTGCGGTCTTGCTTGATTGGCTGAAAGAGCGCAAGCTCAAGCTCGCCATTGCAGAATCATGCACGGGCGGTTGGGTGCAAAAGCATATCACAGCCGTGCCGGGTTCATCCGAAGCGTATTTGGGCGGAGTGGTCAGCTATTCCAATGAGTCCAAAATGAAGCTTTTAGGCGTGAAGGAAAGCACTTTGGCGGAGCATGGAGCCGTGAGCTCGGAAACCGTTTTAGAGATGGCGCGCGGAGTGAAAGAGCTCTTTGATGCGGATATCTCGATAGCGGTGACGGGCGTGGCGGGTCCCGACGGCGGAACAGAGGTGAATCCCGTGGGAACGGTATATTTCGGCTTCCGTGTGGGAGATAAATCCTTTGAGGCAAAACAGATTTCCTCCGGCGGCAGAGATAGAATTCGCCATCGCGCGGCAGAAGCGGCTATCCTATTTCTCTATAACTTTTTAATGGATGAATAAAGTGAAAGTTTTAATCATAGGCGGCGGGGGCAGGGAGCATGCATTGGCGCATGCTTTTGCGCGTTCGGCTCGCTGTGAAAAGGTCTTTGTTTCTCCCGGTAATGCGGGCATTGCCTTAGAATACCCTTGCGTTTTGCTTCCCGATAAAGAGAAGATATACGACTTTTGTGAGAAAGAGGGGATAGGCATGGTCTTTATCGGCCCCGAACAGCCCATAGCCGAAGGACTTTCGGACTATCTGAAGGCAAAAGGAGTGCGCGTGATAGCACCCTCGCAGGCGGCTGCGCGCTTGGAGACTTCCAAGGCTTTTGCAAAAGAGATTATGCAAAACTGTGGCGCGCCCTGTGCGGGATATCGCATGATTCACAGCCCGGATGAGGCAAAGGAAATCCTGCCCGGTCTGAAGCTTCCCATCGTGTTGAAAGCGGATGGACTCGCCGCAGGAAAAGGCGTGATCATCGCACACAGTCATGAAGAGGCGCAAGAGGCTTGCAATGAACTCTTGGCGGCTCAGTGCGGTGCGGACGGGGTCTTGGCAGAAGAGTATTTGGAAGGCTGGGAAGCCTCGCTCTTTGTGTTTACAGATTCGGAAGGCTTTTGCACCACCGTCTTTGCGCAAGATCATAAACAGCTTTTGGATGGGGACGAGGGACCAAATACCGGCGGCATGGGGGCATATTGTCCGGTTGCCGAAGCCGAGCCCTATAGACACGAGGTAGAGGAAAGAATAGTTGCGCCCGTTTTAACAGAGATGAAAAAGCGCGGAACTCCATATTTCGGCGTTCTCTATGTGGGCTTGATGATGACTGCTCGCGATGCTCACGTGATAGAATTTAACTGCCGTTTCGGGGATCCTGAAGCGCAGGCAGTCTTGCCCATGCTAAAGACAGACTTTGTGGAGCTTTGTGAAGCAATGTTTGAAGGCAAGGCGGGGCAGATTCAGCTTGATTGGTTGGAAGGTAGCTCTGTTGCCGTGATCATGGCAGCCGAGGGCTATCCCGGAGACTATAAAAAGTCGCTTCCCATATCAATAGACGAGCTTGATGGCAGGGTATATTATTCCGGGGTTGCAAAAGGCGAAACCGGGCTTATCAGCAGCGGCGGCAGGATATTGGCGGCGGTAAACAAAGGTGAAAACCTAAAGCAGGCGCGAGAAAAAGCGTATGCAGATATCGGGCGGATATCCATCCCGCAAAGCATATATCGCAAGGATATCGGCATGAGAATAAATCGTATTTCCAGGGTGGAGTAATTAATGAAGAGATTTCTATTTTGTTTGTTGGCAATGCTTCCAATCTTAGTTTTTGGTAAGGCGATCAGCCTCATCAGCGAAGATGCTTCCTCTTTGAGGTTGAGCTTTGAAATGCCGGAATTTAGCCTTGATGAGATTCATTCCGGCGGCGAGATTTGGCAGCAGATTCAGTGTGATGAAGGTGCCTATACCGCAGAAGAGGGATACCCTCAACTAAAGATGTTTGCCGTGCCGATTGCCATTCCCATTGATGGAGATATCAGCGCCGTGATTGTTTCTTCCGAGCAAAGAGAACTCGCGGATGTAAAGCTTTTACCCGTTCCGGAGCGTATATTAGATGGTGATAATATCAGCTATCATACTCGACGTGATTTTAGTGCATACCAAAGGGCGAGTGCATATCCCGGGCAGATCTTAGAGGTTTCCGAGCCGGCATTTATCGGGGATAGACGCTTCGTTACCCTGCGCATCTTTCCTTTTAGATATCATGCAGCATCAGAAAAGCTCATCGTCTTGGAAAATATTGAAATAGCTGTTAATATTAGCGGCACAAAGACAAATAGCCCCAATTGGCGTTTCAGCGAAAACCCCATAGATCAGGCGGGAGACAGCTTTTTTATCAACAATCAAAGCTCGCGCGGATGGCGTTTGGAAAAGAAAAAAGATCACAGCTATTCCTCTCCGAAGTCCGCTCTTAACGGGATCAATGAGATACAATTTGTGGTGGATCAAGAGGGAATCTATAAGGTTTCTTACACCGATCTTAAAGAGTTGATTGTAGAAATGACGGACTCTTTGGAAGTGGATATGGCGTGGGATATAGATGAGATCGATCCGCGGAGGCTGGAGCTCAGTGATAGGCACGGTCAGGTGCCCATACATTTTGTGGGTGAAAACGACGGGAAGTTCAATCAGGGCGATTACTTTGAATTTTATGGCGATAGGCTGCCCGGGGAAAACTCATATTATGGAGCATATACTGCCGAAAATGTTTATACGCTCAAGCCCGTTGATGGCTATGGCGCGAGGATGGTGGTGGCAAATGGCGGCTTGACCGATAGTAATGCCGCAAACTACATCATTCCTGAAGCTTATGAGCATACCGTTCATTTTGAGCAACAGCTGATGACAGATAAGCTGGGGCGGGGGTGGAGTTCGAGAGATCCTGAATATTATCGTGAAGATAATTGGTTTTGGCGCAGGATAACGGCGCCGAATTTGGAGATCGTGCCCATCCGCCTGCAATATCCCTTGGACAGTAAAGTTCAAAAGGGGAGTGCAAAAGTGGCTTTACAGGGCTTGACTTATGTGAATAGCTTGCCTGAAGGGCAGTTTGATCACGACGCAACTGTTCGCATCAATCAAGCGATGATTGGCTCTCACGGCTGGGTCGGACAAACGGAGAAGATCTTTCAAACGGATGAAACCATTACTAATTCATTCTTGAGACATGGTGAAAATAGCGTATATATCAGCCTTTCGGGGAATACTCCTTCGGGGGAGAAAGAACAGGTCTTGCTGGATTATATAAATCTTACCTATTGGCGTGAGTATAAGACCGATGAGAACTTCATCAAATTCACTAAGCCGGCAAATCGTCCTGTTGGACTCTATCAATTTGAAGTGCAAGGCTTTTCCTCTTCCGATGTCTCTGTTTATAAGATAGGCTCCAGCATCTTTAGCAGCTTGCAGATCGAGCCTTTTAACATAAGCGGGCATGCGCCTTGGACGGTGAGTTTTCAGGATAGCGTTCACTCTCAAAGTGTAGAGTATTATGCCGTGGAAGAAAGCGCAAAGAAGAGCCCGAAATTCATGCGTTTGAGCTTGCCGTCGGATCTGAAGAATCCCATGAATGCGGCGAATGTGATTATTGTGACGCCTTATGCTTTTACCTTGGCAGAGGGCACAATGGATTTGGTGGATATTTGGGAATCCGACGGGCATACCGTGAAGGTGGTGGATATTCAGGATATTTATAACGAGTTCAACCACGGAATAGTCTCTGCGGATGCCATCAAAGATTTCTTCCGATATGCTTATAATAATTGGTCTTCGCCACAGCTGAGCCATGCTATTCTCTTGGGTGAAGGCATTGCAGATACGCGAGACAACAGCCCCAGCAGAAAGTATAACCTCATCCCCGTGCGCAAAACTTGGACGGATAAGCATGGTGCAACTGCCAGCGATACTTGGTATGGCTGCATAGTAGGCGATGATCTTATTCCCGATATCACCGTGGCGCGTATCACGGCTTGGGAAGAGGAGCAGATTGCGGACTTTGCAGAAAAAGCGCGCTCCTATCGTGAAGACCTGCATACAAATAGATTGTGGAACAGTACCTTGACCTTTACAGCAGGCGGCAAGATAGAAGACGGGCACGACATGTTTTCACGTCAGTCAGAGAAAATTCGCAAGCTTTCAGTGCCTGAAAAGTATCATGTGAAAAGAGTTTACACCAGCACGCAAACCGTTAGCCGCGACTACTTTGGCGGAACATTCGACCTCAAAGATGCCATCAATAGCGGAACCCAGTATGTGCAATTTATGGGACACGGCGGCGGGAGAGTGTGGGCGGACTATAACCTCTTCAATAATAATGATATTGCTACTTTGAACAACCGGACTTATCCCGTGGTTTTATCGCTTTCTTGTTATGCCTCGGCTTTTGATACAAATGGATCGGGATCGATCTCCGAAACGCTGATCTTACAGCCAAATAAAGGAGCGATCGTCTCGCTCGGCTTTGCGGGATTGGGTTATCTCTATCAAGACGAGGAGTGGGGACATGCCTTCTGTGAGGCGGCTTTTGAGCACGATTTTCCCACCTTGGGAGATGCTTATATCTATGCTCTTGCTCGCTTTTTCACCATAACTTCCGGCGTGGAAGCCCGCTATGCGCTCACCAATGGCAGCGCCTATCTCGGCGATCCGCTGATACGCCTCAATAAGCCTTCTTCCGATGCGGAAGTAAATCTATCTGCAGAGTTGTTCAATCCCGGCGAGGAGATCAATATTCAAGCGGAGTTCCCTTCTGATGTTAATATGGCACGCCTCTTTGTGCTCAATGAAGATGAGATTGTGCAAAATGTGCCTTACGATATGCCTGCGCCCGGCGGGAACTTTAGTGCGAACTACACCGCTCCTCCGAATTTGACAAACTATATGAATAAAGTCCGCGTGGCGGGATACTCGGCTGAGAAAGAATATATCAGTTCAAAACAATACGCTGTGGGCAGACCGAATATCGAGCATCTTGGTTTCATTCCTGAAGCGCCCGCTTATTCTGATTCAATTGGCTTTAAAGTAAATATATTTAGTCCTTCCGATGTTACATCGCTAACTTGTAAGGTGCGTACAGATAGTCTTCGCCAACCAAACGGCGAGTGGAGAATCATTTGGGTGGATTTGCCCATGGTGCCCAGCAGAGAAGATGCTAATATTTGGATCACGAGTCAGAAGCTGGATAAGCATCGTTCCGGCAAAGAACTCTTCTATAAATATAGACTTACAGATAACCTGTCTCGAGTATATGAGAGCAGGCTGACCTCCTTTTATGTGAAAGGGCCGGACTTGGTTCTCAAAGACATTCGGTTCGTCGATGAAGGCGGAATACCAAAGCTCATGGTGAAATCCACCAATATCGGGAACGTAGATGCGCCGATGACCGATCTGAGAATGTATTACCGATTGGGCGAAGGCTCCTCTTTCCCTTCGGTGCTGTTTTCTACTCAAGACTTTGCACCATTGGAAGTGGGTGAAGAGAGGTGGGATGAGATTCCGCTTGCCGGAGCGCCGCCTGGCATCTTGAGGATAGAGGTGAGGGTGAACGCAAGCAATGCTTTCTCTGAGCTGCATCTCTTCGTGAATACAAATAACTATATCAATATAGTTGTGCCTTTTAACTATCATGATGTGGACGGCAGCGGCGGAGTATTTAGCAGTGTGGATAGCAATCTTGATTGTATCATCCCGAGCGGCTTTGTGTCCGGCAGCAGCACGCTTTCCATAAATACAGTTGAGGATGAGCTGCCGCATCATCAGCCGGACTTACACAAGATTCTCATGCGCAATCCCGCTGAGGGGCTGAGTTCTCAAGGCTCCATTGCCTATGACGTTCATCTCTTCGATCCCACGGCGGTGGACTCCTTAGGATTCTACAGAGCCGGTAAGAGGCTGGAACTGCTTTTCAAGTATCATGAAACAGACGAGGAAACCCAGGAATATGAGGGAGATGACAGCTATAAGCTTTATCGCTGGAATGACGAGTTTGAGCGCTGGGTCTTGCTGGGCGGACACATCTCTACCACCAATAACACGGTGGGCTTCGAGATCGTGCGCAATGGGGTCTATGCCATCTTCCGCAATACGGATACGCAGGCGCCCACCATCGATGTGAACGTGGAAGATCAGGAGTTTACTCTCGGCGGGTATGTTTCCGCTGATGGCGTGGTCTCTATCCTGCTCAGCGATGCCAATGGAATTGATGTGATAGATGATTCCATCAAGCTCTATCTCAATGGCGCGGTGGTGGATGACAGCGAGTATGTGATCAGCGTAAATAAAGATAATATCAGCAGTATCCCAATCAAATATCAGCTCAGCCTGGATGCCGGAGTTCATGAATTGAAGATTGACTGTAGTGATCTTAACGGTAATTTCGTTACACGGGTGATTCAATTCACCGTGAATAAGAAATTTAATATCGTAAATATCGGTAACTATCCCAATCCCGTGGTGGGGCGTGCACAAGACCCGCGTAATGACGGCAGAACGAGATTCACCTATGTTCTCACCGATAGCGCAGACGAGGTCTATATCAAGCTCTACACGGTTTCCGGCAGACTGGTGAAAACCTTCAAGAATCTGCCCGTGGGGGTGGGATATCACGAATATCCGCGCAGTGTGCACGGTTGGGATTGCCGCGACGAGCAAGGATATACCCTCGCCAATGGCGTATATTTCTATAAGGTCGTTGCTCGAAAGGGAAAGAAAAAGATAGAGAAAACCATGAAGATGGCGATCTTAAGGTGATTTGGGGGATAAGATGAAAAAGAAAATATTGATATTTGCCCTCCTGTTAGTTGCGACATCGGCGCTTTTTGCCGGACGCTATGGCGGAGATTTTATGATGATAGGTGCAGGTGTTCGTTCCCTGGGCATGGGCGGTGCTTTTGGCGCTTTGGCAGATGACTCTTCAGCCATATATTGGAATAGCGGCGGCTTGGCTCAGATTCGTGAATCCGAAGCATCCGCAATGCATGCCTTCCTCTATGGAAATCTGGCGAGCTACGATCACCTCAGCTATATTCAGCCCTTACCCAATGAGGTTACCATAGGCTTTAATATCACGCGTCTCACCGTTAGCGACATCCCGTATTTTGATGAGAAATATCTGATAGGGACAAATGTTGACCAGCGCATCAATGATAGTAATTACCACCTGCCGGGCATCCCGGATGGAAAGTTTCGCTCCACGGACGATCTCTATCAGTTCTCCTTTGCCAAGAACATCAATTTGAATGCAGATATGGGCTGGCAGTTCTTTGCAATTCCTTTGGAGATAGGGCTGGGTGCAAACGTGAAGTTCATACAGCGTAAGATCAAGGATAACTTGGGCAGCGGAACCGGCTTTGATATCGGCGTTAAGATCAAGACCGATATGGCGATACTCTTTGATGCAGACGAGCTGGGAGCCTTGCATATGGGCTTCAACTTTCAAGATATAGCCGGTACCACGGTTCGCTGGGATACCGTAAGTGAAAACCGCGATGAGATACTTTTTAACACCAAGTTTGGCATTGCCGTCCAACAGCCCATCCCTCAGCTGGATAGTGAGATTGTTTTGGCGTGGGATAAAGATTACGTCTATGGTGGCACGCATCACTTTGGCGCGGATTGGACTTATAACGAAATGGCAAGCCTACGCTTGGGATATTATGACAAAAACTTTAGCTGTGGAGCCAGCCTCAGCCTGTATGGCGCGTGGTTGGATTATGCTTTGATCACAAATCCTGTCGGGATCACAAACCGGCTGGGACTCAGATTCAGGTTTTAGGGAGCAGACATGAGAAACACCTTGATATTTATACTCATTTTATTGGTTTTAGCGGGCTGTGCCGGAGAGGATAAGCCGGATGTGGATAAAACTCCGCCCATTGCGCCGGTCATGATCCCTCATTTGGGTGATACGGGCGATGAGCCGGTGGTCTATAACGGCATAGAAATAGTGCTCACCGATGATAATAACGGCATAGACACCGTGCCCGATGGTGATATGATACGCATCATGTGGAAGCCTTTTCAGGATACTGATCTCAGCTATCTCAAGGTCTTCCGCTTTTCGGATATAGAGCCGGAGGCGGCTGCCATAGACTCTGTTCGCGCGGATAGACACCACTATTTAGATCAAGGGCCATTGGTGGAAAGAGTGTTTTATTCCTACTATATAGAACTCTTCGATTCAAGCGGCAATAGCGCCGTTTCAGATACAGTATCTTATGCTATCTTGCCGAAATCTCACCTCGTTTCCCCACCGAATAATCACGCCGGCGGGATCGAAGGTCTGCGCTTTACCTTTAGACGTGCTGATGACCAAGCAGGGCGATATCGCGTGTTGGTCTTCGGTGAAAACAATGAATTGATCTGGTATCACGATGTGGAAAACCTCGGGTATGAGGAGATGAGCGTAAGCTTCCCGCATCATGAATACAATATTCCCATCGGCACAAGATTGAGATGGCGGGTGGATTATTTTGATTGGGATGATGCGAACGAAATGTTTATGGGCTCGGAATCCCACGAATGGAACTATACCGTGGTAAATGATGTTACTCCTCCCGTGGCTCCTGTCTTGATTCCCCATCTGGGTGATACGGGCGACGATCCGGTGATCTATAACGGACACTATATCGCTCTAAATGAAGATAATAACGGGATCGATGCAGTGCCGCATGTGGATGGAATACGCCTGATCTGGCAGCCTTTTGTGGATTTTGACCTCTCTCATTATGTAATCGAAAGAGCGATTGTTCCAGATAGCACTTGGAGCAGAGTGGGACAACAGAACTGGCAGGTTAACGAATATGTTGATTCATCTAATCTGGAGTTTGATACTTGGTATTACTATCGCATGAAGCTCTTCGATTATAGCGGCAATAGCAGCACATCGAATATGGTGAAATATAAGATATTGCCCAAGTGTGAGCTTATCTCGCCTGAATCCGATACCGTTACCTCACTCAGCGAATTGGAGCTGAAATGGGATGCCCAAGGCCTCGGAGAGGGGGTATATCGCGTCTTGCTATGGACTCTTGATGACAATCTTATCTGGTACGAAGATATAGTGGTCAGCGATGAAAAGGGACCGATGAGCATCACTCTCCCGGCAGACTTTCCATATATCCCCGGCGGAACCAACCTTAAATGGCGCGTTGACTTCTTAAAACATGATGAAGCAAGCGACATGAACTACGGCTCGGAATCCCATGAGCGGATACTGATTTGTGACTGATATAACCCTGATTTCCCCATGGAATTTAGGAATAAATAATGAAGAATGATATACCGCTGTCTTGCTTTGAAATCAGAAAATGCTTGACTCAAATGACAAGTAGCGGAACTTGACTCAAATTGCGAAAGAGGAAATTGTGAAGAAAGTACTGATTTCGATCTTCTTGATCGGCATAACTTTGACATTGTTTGGCCAGACGTCGGTGATGCTTACACCATCAAGCAATATCTCTGCATACACTTTTGACGGTGCGCGCAGCGGGGTGGAAAAGCTGAAGATGAATACCTACGTTTTGGGACAAGTAGGCAAACCGGGGCTTTATGTGGTCCCCGATGATACTGATTTTCTAACCTTGATTGCCTTGGCGGGCGGCCCTCGCGAAGATGCCAAGCTCTCAAAGATTAGAATAGTTCGTCCTTCCATAGATGAAGGCGAAAAGATCGTGTGGGTTAATCTCAAGCAATACCTTGATACGGGTGATCCCGAGCTCATCCCACAGCTGCAACCGGGGGACACCGTCGTGGTATCCGGCACTATCTTCTACGCTTTTTCCCGTATAGCAGATTTCTTGTCTAAAGTAACAATTGCGCTTAGCGTATATAACTTGGTAACCGGATTATAAAGGAAGGCAGGCGTGGATAATCAATTACAAAATCAATCATTCCAAGATGAAATAAACCTTGCGGAATATTTTCGGATAGCTCTGCAATATCGCTATCTCATCGTTTTAATATTTGTTGTCGTGATGGCAGGCACGGTCTTCTATACCGCTTGCCAAAGTAAGATCTATTCCGCTTCTTCGCGCATCATGCTGGAAGATCAATCCAGAGGCGCAGATTTCCTCTTTATGGGAGCAGGCGGAACGGGTAAAAACACTATCAATAACCAGATTGAAATCATCAAGAGTAAGCCCACTCTTATGCTGGCTTGGGAGATCATGAAGAAATATCCCGATTGGGATCTTTTCCCCATTGCGGCATCCACAAACCCGGCTGGAAGGCTGGGCAGGGTGAAGGTGGAGTCAAAGCGTGAGACAGATCTTCTCACCATCTCTATTGAATCCACCAGTCCGGCTGAAGCTCAGGCGGCGGTTAATGCCATCGCCGAGGCTATTCAACAGCAAAATACCCAGCATGCGCGTCTGGAATATATCACCATCAGAGAGTTCCTGGAAACACAGCTTGATGCCATCAGCCGTCGTTTGCAGGCTTCAGAAAACGATCTCAGAGAGTTTAAAAACCTAAATAAACTCACCGAGCTCAGTGCAGAGACTACCAAGCTTATCGAGAAATCTACCGAGCTTGAAGCTCAGCTGGAAGCCGCGCTCACAGATATGGCGGTGAAGGCAAGAAGCGTGGATATGATCACGCGCCAACTCACCGAACAAGATTCCATTCTCGTGGATATAGACAATCTCGTGAAAGCGCCTTACGTTGATGAATTGCGCAAACAGGTGGTGGAAACCCATGCTTTGATTACCAAGCTCATCACCAAGAATGAATATCCCTTAGATCATCCGCAGATACTGTTGCTCAATCGTGAGCTGGAGAACGCTCGCACAAACCTCGACCGCGAGATTCGCAAACTGGTGAATGTATCTGCCGGAAGCGATCCGCTCGCACTCAGAAATGATCTGCTCAATCGCCTGATACAGGCAAATATAGATATGGAACTGGCGCGCACTCGCGTGGATGGTCTCGAACAAACCCGCGAGATGTATGACAAACGTATCATAGCGCTGCCCAATACCGAGCTCGAACTTGCTCGCCTCTCACGCAACATGCTTTTGGATGGTAAGATCCACGGCATGATGATGGAGAAATATGAGGATGCCAAGATTGCCGAGCAGGCAAAGGTTGGAAACATCCGCATCATCGACTATGCAGAACGCCCCACCACGCCCATCAAACCTAAGGTTTCAATGAATATACTCGTGGGACTCATACTCGGTCTCGGTTTAGGCGTAGGCGCCGCTTTCTTGGTGCACTCTTTGGATACCAGATTGCGCACCCTGGAAGACATGGAAAGCTTTGTGAAGCTGCCGATCTTGGGAACCATTCCTGTAATCCATGAAGCAGAAAACAGACTGCAGGAATTTGGACAGCAGATAGAATTGGCAGAGGGCGACGCCAAGGAACAGCTGACACGCTCTATGCATTATGTGATGCAGCAGCTGGTTTCTTACTATGCGCCAAAATCGCCCATTGCTGAGGCATACAGGACTCTGAGAACCAATATCATCGCCCGCAAGCCGGAAGGCAGCACAACGCTTCTGGTGACCTCTTCCGGGCCGAAAGAAGGAAAGACTACCTCCATATCCAACCTCGCTATTACGTTGGCGCAAATGAGCGCTAAAGTCGTTCTGGTGGATATGGACATGAGGCGTCCTACCACGCATATCAGATTCGGAGTGGAAAAAGAAAACGGCTCCAGCGACTATTTGGTGGATCCCGATGTGAAACTTTCTGATATCATCAAAGATAGCGGCATCATGAATCTCAGTCTTATCACCAGCGGATTTGTGCCACCTAATCCTTCCGAACTTTTGGCATCATCACGCATGGACGAGCTCATCAAAGACCTCAAAGATAATTTTGACTACATTCTCTTTGATACACCGCCCGTGATTGCCGTCACAGACGCCCTTATCCTCACCAAAAAGGTGGATATGACCTTTGTTGTAATTCGCAGCGGACACACCGAGAAAGGCATTGTTCGCCGCACCAAAGAGCTCATGGCAAATGTTGATGCCAAGATCGACGGCATCATCGTCAACGGCATCTACGTGCAGAAGTATTACAGCAAACAGAACTATTATTATTACTATTACTACTATTACTACTATTACGGAGATGAGGTTCCTAAAAAACAGAAAAAGAATGTTAGCCGTTTCCTACGCAAAAATAAACCTGTTTCTTGAGGTTTTAGGAAAGCTCCCCGATAACTATCACGAGGTCAATACTGTGTTATGCAGTATTGACCTTTTTGATGAGATCAAATTTGTTTTGACAAAAAGCAGTGATATAATACTTTGGTCTAATATTGACGATCTTTGCGGTGAGAACAATCTCATCTATAAGATTGCCAAATACTTACAGCATAGATTCAAGGTCTCAGCCGGGGCCGAAATCAGGCTCACAAAGCGCATTCCGGTCTCAGCCGGATTGGGTGGCGGCAGCTCAAATGCAGCAATTGCCATCATCTTTTTAGACAAGCTTTGGCAGCTTGGGCTCAGGCAAGAGGAAAAGGAAGAGATCGCCGCAATGTTTGGCAGCGATATCAATTTCTTTCTTCACGGCGGAACGGCCTTGGGTCAAAATCGAGGCGAAAGGATCACGCCGCAGGATGATATCTTGCTTGATAACATCTTGTTGGTAAATCCCGGCATTGCCATCTCTGCCGGGCTGGCTTATGGCGCTTTGGAGCTCCCTGCTCCGGGCGAGGCAAAGCTTTTTGATCCTGCCGATCTTATGAACACGATGTATAACAGGCTTGAACAGACGGTGTGTGGATTGTATCCCGATGTGCAAGCTCTTCTTGAGCAGCTAAATAGCTTTGGCGCAAAAAAGAGCATGCTTTGCGGAAGCGGTTCCACCTGTATGGGATTATTTGAGAATGAACGGGATCTGGCTATATGCCGCTCCCACTTTAAGGAGAAGGGTTTTTACACCCTTAAAACACGAACTATTTCACTAAGAGAGTACCAAAGATGTTTTCCAAGCTAAAGCTTATTACCGGTAATGCAAACCGACCCCTTGCCGAAGAAGTTGCACGCCATGCGGGCATACCTCTTGCCGATATCGAATTATTTAAGTTTTCCAATGACGAATCTTTTGTGAAGATAAACGATAACGTTCGCGGCGCTGATGTGTTCATCATCCAGCCCACGAGCTATCCCGTGAACGACAGTCTCATGGATCTTCTCATCATAATGGATGCTCTCAAGCGCGCGAGTGCAAAGCGCATCAATTGTGTGATCCCTTACTATGCCTACGCCCGAAGCGATAAGAAGGATCAGCCCCGCGTTCCCATCACCGCAAAATTGGTGGCAGACCTCATCACGGTTGCAGGAGCGGATAGAGTGGTGACGGTTGACCTACACGCAGATCAGATTCAGGGCTTTTTCGACATCCCCGTCGATCACCTTTATGCAATCCCCACTTTTGCTCGCTATTTCAAGAGCACCATGCAGATGGAAGACACAGTGGTAGTCTCTCCCGATTCCGGCGGAGCAAACCGCGCCCGTGCACTTGCCAAGAGACTGAATTGCTCTTTGGCAATAGGTGATAAGAGAAGAGTGGCAAACGACGATAAAGCTGAGCTGCTCAATATCATCGGTGATGTGGATGGCAAGACAGCCATTCTCTACGACGATATCGTGGATACCGGCGGCAGCCTCATCAAGATGGCGAAAGCGCTTGAAGAACACGGCGCACGTCGCATCTATGCAGCTTGCACCCACGGCGTTCTTTCTGCCAATGCAGTTGAAGATCTCGAAGCCTCTCCCATAGAGAAGCTTTTCATCACAAACACCATCCAATTAGACAGCTGCAAAGAAGAATGCAAAAAGATAGTTCAACTCAGCATTGCCGAAATGCTGGCAATAGCAATAAAGAAAATACACATAGGCGAATCCATAAGCCTATTATTTAGATAAGGAAATAATGGAGGAATAAATGATATTTACTCTACAAGCAGAACCAAGAGAAACCATTAGAAAAAGCGACCTTACCCAGCTCAGAGCTGCCGGTAAGATTCCCGCCGTTATCTATGGAAAAGGAGTGGATACGATAAAGATTGCCCTCTCAGACAGAGAATTCATGAGATTTTACAAACGAAGCTTTACCCAGCTTAGTTTCTATGAAATCCACGTAGAAGGCAAAAAGTATCACACCATGCTCAAGGACAGACAAATCCATCCCGTGCAGAGAAACTTCTTGCACCTGGATTTTCTCGCAGTAAGCGAAGATACCACCATCGAAGTGGACATCCCGGTCAATTACATCGGTGAAGCCAAAGGAACTCTCGAAGGTGGATTTGTGGATATCTTGCAGCACGCCGTTACGGTTAGCTGTAAAGTTAGCGAAACCCCTGACGGATTCGAAATCGACGTCAGCGACATGGAAATCGGTGATTCTAAACAGATCGGCGATCTTCCCAAAGGAAGCTGGACTTTCAGAGATACGGATGACGTTGCAATTGTTGTTGTTCAAGGTCTTATGGCTGAAGAAGTCGAAGAAGACGAACTCGATGATGATATCGAACTCCTTGATGGCGAAGAAGTCGCTGAAGGCGAAGCTACTGAAGAAGCAGAAGCAACCGAAGAAGAATAACTTAAAACATGAGATTGATCCTTGCCTTGGGAAATCATCCGGAAAAGTATTGGCTTACCAGACACAACCTTGGTTTCATCTGTCTGGACCGCTGGGCTTTGAAGCACAAAAAGGCCTTCAAAAGTGCGCCTGAATACGACTATCTTGTTCACAAGCGAGCCGTAGCTATCAAGCCCAAGACATACATGAATCTTTCCGGACACGCCCTCAGGGCAGCCATGCGCAAATGGCAATTTGAAGAGATAATGGTGGTTCATGACGACGTTGAACTTCCCTCCTGCGAGCTCAGGGTTCGCTTGGGCGGGGGAGACGGCGGACACAATGGCATCAAATCCCTCTTTGAGGTATTGCCCCCCTCGGAACTGAGGCGCCTGCGCATAGGCATAGGAAAAAGCGATGTAATCCCGACGGATATATATGTCTTAGAGAAGTTTGATAAAAAAGAACTGGACTCTTTTGATGATTGTCTTTCTCTGGCATCAAGCTTCATTGACACTTTTGTCCATCGCGGATTCAAAGAAGTTTTAAACGATTACAGTAAATGGAAAAAATCCTATTCCGGCGGAGAAACTGCCGGGATCAAAAGTCCAAAGGAGGAATAATGATAAAGGATTATGAACTGATGATAATGTACACGCCCAAGCTTAAGCCTGAGGAAGCGGATCTGGCAAACGAAGCCGCGCTTAACCAGCTTAAAGAAGCGGGCGCAGAAATTATCAAAACCGATCCCTGGGGAAAGAGAATGCTTGCTTATCCCATAGACAAGCTCCAGGAAGCCTACTACTATGTGAATTATCTCAAACTCGACAGCCTTGCAGTCAAAGACATTCAGGCTTCGTTCAACATCAACGAAAAGATGATACGCCATATGTTTGTGGCGCTCGACAGCAAATAAGGAGAACACCATGGCAGACCTTAGACTACCCAGATTCAACAAGGTTTTCATAAGCGGCAGAATTGGCAATGACCTTGAACTTAAATTCACCCCCAAGGGAACCCCGGTAATGCGTTTTGTAGTTGCGTGCGATCGCGGATACAAAGACGATTCCGGTGAATGGCAAACCGCTACCAGCTGGATTGATTGTGTTGCTTGGACTTATCAAGCCGAACAACTTGAAAAGAATGCCCGCAAAGGCAGCGCTGTGCTCGTGGAAGGAAGACTTGAAACACGTACATGGACAGATCAAAACAATACAACTCGCAAACAAACTGAAGTCACCGCAGATTTTATCCATTTCTTAGAATGGAAAGATCGTCAAGACGGCTCTGCACCCACTTCCGAAGATGCCCCTCTTCCCAGTGAAGAATCTCGCAGCAGTGCCGCAACGACAAACGATGACGTACCCTTTTAGGAGACATAAATGAACCACTCAGAAAGAAGAAGAAGATACACACGCCGTAAATATTGTAAATTCTGTGCCAACAAAGAATTGGTCATAGATTACAAAGACATAGATATGATGCGTCAATACACCTCCGAAGTTGGCAAGATCGAAGCAGCTCGCCTCACCGGAACTTGTGCAAAGCATCAGCGCAAGCTTGCAAATGAGATCAAGCGCGCTCGTCAGATGGCTCTTATTCCTTATGTGATCGAATAAGCTTATGTTTCTCATTCCCTTCCTCAGCGGCGGCCTGGCACTCATAAATCCGGGCTTAGCGCTGATTCTACTGATGTTTTTTGCAGCGAAGGCTCTCGGCCCCGCGCTCGTGGCTCCATATAGAACCCTGTTGAGCTTCTTCATCTTGCCGCTGGTATTTGCAGCGATCTCGAGTGAAGATGCCACTTCTATGATGATGAGCATGGACGCAATCTTTGGGGCAGGCTTGATAGTCTATATCTTTTTGATCACGCTCAGGCGCAATCAAACTCTTACAGAGGCTTTCTTAGCCTCGGCTATCATGCTCATGGTGTATGCCTTTGTTAGGATGATAATCTTTAAAAACGTCTTGGATATCCACTTAGAGGAAGGAATGAAGCAGGTTGCAGATATGATGCCCAGCTTGGAGAATATGGAAGGATATGGTTTGAGCATGAGAATCTGGCAAGAATTCTTCCCGGTTTTTTGGGGAATCATGCAGATCTTCGCTCTGCTTTTGGGCTTTTTGCTCTTCCACAGGATGATCAAACTGCCTCTCAGCGAGGTCACTTTTAAGTTTCCCGTGCTCTACAATGTGCTCATACTCGCCATCTTACCCTGGTGCTTGCAACAAGCTTATCTCACATACTTTATCAGTGCTTTGCTCCTCCTTTGCACCATTCCCCTCATACAGGGCTCCTTTGCCTTTTGGGGATGGCTCTCGAGGGTGCTAAGCAGCAATATCATCAAAGGCATAATAATGATATTCGTGCTCATTTATGCCTTCATTCCGCTCACCATCTTCGGCTATGCAAATAGCTGGGTGAGCCCGATTAATAAAAAAGATTCAGGAGAAACGCATGAAAGTAATATTGCTTGAAATAATAGAAAACCTCGGCAATCCCGGCGATGTCGTGAATGTGAAACGCGGCTATGCGAGAAACTATCTCGTCCCGCGTAAATTGGCGATATATGCCACTCCGGCAAACATGAAACGCCTCACCGTCATCAAGGAAAACTTCCAAGCCGAAGAAGAAAAAAGAATCGCTGCATTAAAAGTGCTTGCCGAAAAAATTGCTTCTACTAAATTGACATTTGTTCGTAAATTTGACGAACACGGTAGCATGTTTGGCTCCGTTTCCGAAAACGATATTGTCAACGCTCTCAAAGCAGAAGGCATTGATGTCCATCGCTCTATGATTCTTCTTGAGCGCTCCATCAAAGCAATGGGAGAGCAGAACGTAGAGATCAGGCTTCATAGAGAAGTTATCGCAAGCTTGGACTTTATGATTGAGGCAGAAAGAGTTAAAGGCGACGAAATCGAAGAAGCTGCCGAAGCTGAAGCAGAAGCTGTAGCCGAACCGGAAACAGAGGCCACCGATGAGCCCGAAACCCCGGAAGTAGAAGAAGCTGAAGAAGCCCCGGAAACAGCTGAAGCAGAAGAAACAGTAGAAGAAGAAGTAGCAGAAGAAACAGAACAGGAAACTCAGCCGACAGAAGAGCCGGCTGCCGAAATAGAAGAATAAGATTCGGGAGGATCCCATGAGTGATAAACTTCACAAAGCAGGACAGATCATCAGCGTGATTGTCTTTATCGCGGTGCTTTCCGTGATGGGCATGATCACCGGTAGACCCATAATGATGTTAGCCTATGGCGGCTTTTTCCTTTTGATGAGCTTGATAATTTATCTATCATTAAATCGTCAAAAAAAGGTGCGTCATGATACAAGCAGCGGAGACAAAAGCTTCATCTTCAGAAAAGTGCTCAGCGCAATTCTGATGATTGTAGCAATCATCGCCCCGCTCATCGTTGCTTTACGCTCTGAATTGATCTCGCTTCCGGCCGATATTTCACAGGGAAAAGTAGTTGGAATAATGCTGTCGATCACTATTCTTTTCATCGTTCTCGTGCTCTTATCTATCTTTATGATAAATGATAGAGGCAGCAGCTTTGTAAATAGATTCATTGGATATGTGATCTTCGTCATTGCTGCGGCTTTCCCCGGACTTCTTATGTCCACAGTGGATCGCACGACAATGGGAATCGGCTCTGTTTACTATGTGGCTATGGCAGTTCTGATTTTGGCATACAACGCCAAATCTTTATACTGCGTTAAAGAATAGCTTAGGCATAATTAAAGATAATAACGGGAGTGCGCCGCACCGCCAAACGCGGTCGTCGTACTCCTTTTTTTACAGCAAGCCATGTCACTGAAACCCATAGATAACAATCTCAAAGAGCTGATCTCTCGCATAGGCGGAGAGCGTTATCATCGCTTTATAAATGTCTTTATGGCATGGAAAAGCGTGGTGGGTGAGCTGATGGCAGAACGCTCGTATCCCATTCGCTTAGACAAAAACACCCTCTTTGTAGGGGTGCAAAACAGCGCATGGATGCAAGAATTGATGTTGCTCAAACCGGATATTATCCAAAAATATAAAGAAAAACATAATGAAGAACTAAGCGATATAGTTTTTCTCATAACATCGACAAGGAAAAGAAGATAATGAAGACAAAGATTGCCGTCTCGGTACTTTCGGCAGATTTTGCCAAACTCGGCGAAGAAGTAGCTCTGCTAAATGAAGCAGATATCATCCATCTCGACATCATGGACGGACATTACGTTCCAAACCTAAGTTATGGCTACCCACTGGTGAGATGCTTTAGAAAGCTCACGGATAAGCCCTTAGACGCTCATCTTATGGTGACAAATCCGGATGAGTTCATAGACGAATTAGCCGAGATAGGCGTGCAATATATCTCTTTCCACCAAGAAACGGTCTATCACAGCCATCGCCTCGTGCAAAAGATCAAATCCCATGGCATAAAGGCAGGCATTGCGCTGAATCCCGCAACTCCTGTAAGCACACTGGAAGACATCTTGCCGGATCTGGATTTCGTTCTCGTAATGAGCGTCAATCCCGGATATTCCGCCCAGAAATTCATTCCATCCGCTATCGCCAAAATCAAGGCACTATCCAAGATTCGCAAAGAACGCAATCTGAATTTTGAGATAGAGATAGATGGCGGCGTCACCGATCAAAACGCTGCAACCTTAAGAGAAGCGGGCGCAAGCATGCTCGTTTCTGCCAGCTATATCTTTTCCTCGGATAATTACACGGATTCAATCAAGAAACTAAGGGGTATTTAATTGTTTAACAGTCTTTCAAGCCGTTTAGATAAGATCTTTCGCGATCTGAAAGGACAGGGCTATCTTACCGAACAAAATATCAAAGACAGCCTGCGCGAGATTCGCATAGCCTTATTAGAAGCAGACGTAAACTTCCGCATCGTAAGAAACTTCGTAAAAGAAGTAGAGAAGCGTGCCATAGGCGCCGAAGTGATGAAATCCCTAACCCCCGGACAGCAGATCGTTAAGATAGTCCACGAAGAGCTGATCTCGTTGATGGACACCGATGGCTTTGAGATGAAGGTCTATAATAATAGGCTCACCAAGATCATGCTCGTGGGCTTGCAGGGAAGCGGTAAAACCACCGCCTGCGCAAAGATCGCCGCAATGTATCGCAAACAAGGCATCAAGCCCATGATGGCAGCTTGCGACGTCTATCGTCCCGCAGCAGTGGAACAGCTCAAAGTTCTCGGCAAGCAGATAGACATCCCCGTCGTCTCCGTAGAGGGCACAGACGTAATCAAGATCGCCGATGAAGCGATGAAACGTGCCTATGAAGATATCTCCAACCTCCTCATTTTTGACACCGCAGGACGCCTGCACATAGATGGCGAGATGATGGAAGAAGTGGAGCGACTCAAAGATCATGTAAAGCCGGATTACATCTTCTTCGTGGCAGATGCCATGACAGGACAAGATGCCGTCACAGTCGCCAGTGAGTTCTATGACCGCCTCGCTTTCGACGCCGTTATCCTCACCAAGCTCGATGGTGATGCCCGCGGTGGTGCCGCACTCTCCATCAAAGCCGTCACCGGACGCCCCGTAGCATTCGTAGGCATAGGCGAAAAGATCCCGGATATTGAAGTATTCCACGCCGAACGCATGGCTTCACGCATTCTCGGCATGGGCGACGTGCTTACTCTCATCGAGAAGGCAGAAGAAGCGCTCGATCTCGAAGAAGAGGAAAAGCTCGCCAAGAGAATGCTCAAAAACCAGTTTGACCTTAACGACTTTCTCAAACAATTGCAGAGTGTGAAAAAGATGGGTTCACTCGAATCCATCATGCGCATGATCCCCGGCTTGGGTCCCAAATTGCCCGCAAATATGAATCTCGATGACAAAGCACTTTTGCACGTGGAAGCCATCATCCAATCCATGACCGATGAAGAACGCAGAAAGCCTGAAATCCTCAATGGCAGTCGCCGCTTAAGAATCTCTAAAGGTTGCGGACGCCCCGTCATGGAAATCAATCGCCTCATACGCCAATTTAATGACATGAAAAAGATGATGAGAAAGATGAGCACTCCCAAGGGAATGAAGCAACTTGAATCCATGATGAAAGGAATGCAATAGAAGCTGACGGATTGGGGCGGAAACATTCCAAGCGGTCGGTGTGGCAACGCCCTCGTTGCCACAAAGGTTGTTGGATTCGACACGTCCTCGTGTCGAGATGTTTTAGCATTGGGGCGGCAACATCTTGTTGCCGCATGTTGTTGGATTCTTTCACGTCCCCGTGTCGAGATACTTGATGCAAACGAAAGCCTTTGCAATCCAACCAAGCGGTCGGGGTAGGAACGTCCCCGTTGCCACGAGCATCACCTAAACAAGCCTCCGCCTCCAATCAACAAAATACTTGACTAATTTCAAATACAACAATAAATTGCAATCATTATAAAATTAGATAATCCGAAAACCAAAGAACTTAATACCCAAACACAAAATCAAACACAGGATATTGCCATGGGGAAAACACTGACAGACATGCTCAAAAATAACATCTCTCTCTTTTGGGATGTAGAGTCCGCGTCTCTTGATCCCGAAAAGCACAAGCGTTATATCATACCCAGAGTAATGGATTACGGCACATTGGAAAATGTGAAAGCAACCTTTGCTTTTTATGGCAAGCAAACCATCCTGGAAGTCCTAAGAGAAAGTCCTTATTTAGACAAGAAAACCATTAGCTTCTTCGCCTTCTATTGCGACATCGCTCCTGAGGAGTTTCGCAGTTATAGAAAGCGCAGCAGCTTCAAAACTTGGAAATAGATTATGGAGAAAAACCAGTCTCAGCAGAACTATATTCACTCATACAGCTTTTGATGCAAGACCCATTATTAGAGCCCTTTTATTTAGTTGGCAGCATCAAAGTGGAATTAATAAGTCATCAATACCCTCTCCTTAGGGAGATTGAAGTCAAAGATGAGATTCGCCTTGCAAAACTATAAAAGCTTAAGAATGTAATTTAGAGTTTAAAATACTTATATTCAAAGCAGCCCAACCTTATCGAGGAGTAAGACCATGAAACAGTTCAAGCTATATACTGCCACCATCATTCTATTGAGTCTATTATTACTCACTTTCAGCTGCAGCAAAAAGACCACAGAACCCACTACGAGTAAAGTTGCGACGCCCACATTTGACGTGCAAGAAGGCATTTACAACGAAGTTCTGTATGTTGAAATTCAGTGTTCCACACAGGGTGCCACTATTTATTACACAATAAATGGAGCCACGCCCGATGCTTCTTCTTTAACCTACAACGCACCCATCAAGATAGCTTCGGATACCATCATCAAAGCCCAAGCTCGCAAAGAAGGTTTCCAAAATAGCGAGATCGCGAGTATATCTTACAGCGTTGATGTCCCCAGCGTTGCATCGCCCACTTTTAGCCCTGAAGGCGGCGCTTTTGAACTGCCTCTGGAGGTGGCAATTGAGTGTGCAACCGAGGGTGCAACAATTGTTTACACCACGGATGGCAGCTATCCATATCCTTCATCAGCCATCTATAGCGAACCCATAAGAGTCGAATCGGATATGAAAATTTCAGCGAAGGCTTATAGATCAGACATGGCAGAAAGCCAGATTGTAAGAGCCACCTATCTCATCAATCCACCGATAGTTGCAACCCCTACATTCAGCCTGCCCGAAGCTGTTTATTACTCACCTCAAAGCCTTGTTATCAGCTGTGATACTCCCGATGCAGAGATTTATTATACTATAGATGGAAGCGAACCCACGCCTGAATCCAATCTCTATACCGATGCGATACAGATTCAGTCAAGCAAGTTGATAAAAGCTCGGGCTTTCAAGCAATACTATTATGACAGCAGGATTGCAACTGTAAGCTATATTATGCCTCCTCAAATGGTAAGCGTCCCGGGCGGCACTTTCACCATGGGCAGAACAAAAGGGGATGGATGGGACGACGAGCTTCCTATCCATGATGTTACCCTCAGCTCTTTTTACATAGGAAAATATCAAATAACGCAATGTGAATATGAAGCAGTAGTAGGTTCAAGCCCTGCTTACGGATGCTGGTTAGACGAGAATTATCCAATATACAATGTTAGCTGGTATGATGCAATCAAGTTCTGCAATTTACTGAGCATCGCAGAGGGCTATTTCCCCGCTTACAGCATCAATGGTTCCACAAATCCCGAAGATTGGGGCGAGGTTCCTGCAGATGACGACGATGTTTGGGATGCTGTAATTTGCGATTGGCAAGCGGATGGTTATCGATTGCCCACGGAAGCGGAATGGGAATATGCAGCCCGAGGTGCCACAAATGACCCTGACTATCTTTATAGCGGCTCAGATGATTTGGATTTAGTAGCGTGGCACGACGCTAATTCGGGTGAAAATCCTCATTTTGTGGGACTAAAAGCACCCAATGCACTCGGGACTTATGACATGAGCGGAAATGTGTCGGAATGGTGTTGGGATTGGAAAGACGAGGAATATTACAGCAATAGTCCTTCAATTAATCCCACGGGTCCGGATAGCGGGATTTATCGCATTGCCCGTGGTGGCTCTTGGTTTATGGGCACTTCGCTTTCCTATCGCGTTTGTTACCGCGACAGATATTTCCCCAGGCGAAGGTTGTTTCATATCGGCTTTCGTATTTGCAGATCGAACTTGTAAGGATTGACGTCAAGGGGGTTTGAAAGGATATTGATGAGTAAAAGCAATCCATCAAAGCGGTCGGTATGGCAGCGCCCTCGTTGCCACGAGCGTCAGCAAATAGTCTCGGCATTATGCCTATCAAGGGCAGATTTTGTCCTTGATAGGCAAGCCTTTTCCCGATAAACCAATAAATCCTTTTGCTTTATCCTTAAAACACTGCATAATATCATACAAGATGAATCCATTGCACATAGCAACGCTCATCTTCTTAAATTAACCGCCGCGAGCTGTGCTCATGGCATGAAATTTTAACACATATAGAATACTCTTATTTATGGAACATAAGGCCTTGATAAGAGCATAAATAAATGGAGGTAGCCATGATGTCAATGGCAATCTAAACTGGTACACTTTGGCATTTGAAACTGGTACACTTTAAACTACTGTTTCAGATGTTTAATTCTAAAGCTGTCACCCAGCATTGTAATTGCATGTGCATGGTGTAACAGTC
>FZPS01000004.1_pt236 | contig 28242 bp, 27 predicted proteins | sample 1817821 | NCBI WGS metagenome assembly FZPS01 (sample SAMEA104158645, study PRJEB21678) | metagenome | place: Germany | collected 2015-04-21
ATACAAAAAAAGACGGAGAATACACAGGGTGATAATAAAACCGATGCAGAAAAACAAGAAAAAACAATTCGCTTTTTAATTAGCCTCGGTGGTGAAGACCCAGGGCGACTTGCTCTAAAGGCAAAAAATCTTTTAGAAAAGGCTGTGAAGGCGCTGCAACTTCCTTCTGAAATCGAGCTTCTTTTGCCAGAAAATCCCATACCGAGCTTAAAAGAGCGATTATGCAATTATGATATTGTTATAACGCATTATGGGCTGACCGCTTTTGAAGCCCTTGCGTCGGGCTCTGAGCTTATTTTACTGGGAACGAGCAAAATCCATGAAAAACTGGCAAAAAAATATGGATTTTACAATATTCCCAAAAACAAGCTAAACCAAAGCAGCTTTGAAAAAATCATTCAAAAAATAGTTTTTGGAAAAAAAGTCGATGGTCTAGGGGAGAAAAACCTTTCAGCTGTTTTTCAGCCACTTTTAGAAATGGATTTTACACTTTTAAATCAAGAAAAATCGACACTTTCAGTCTTTCTTTTAGATTTTCTAGAAGGAAGGACTCTTTCTTGTCCTCTTTGTCAAGAAGATTTTCAAAGAAAACTATCTCCAGTAGAAAAAAAACTGAGAAAAAAAAGAGCAGATAAAGTTCTTGAACGATGTCCAAGTAAAACAATTCGAAAATGTGCATCCTGTTCGCTCTATTATCCTTCATGGCTTTCAAAAGATAAAACTCAGTACAATGAAGCGTATTTTTTTGATGATTATAAAAAACAATATGGCAAAACCTATCTAGAAGATTTTTCACATATAAAAGCAAGAGGACTTGCACGCTTAAAAGAAATACAAGAGCTCAAGCCGCCTCAAAAAAGCATTCTCGATATAGGTTGTGCCTACGGTCCTTTTTTATCTGCCGCCCAAGATGCTGGTTTTTCACCTTTTGGTAGCGATATTTCCAAGAAAGCTGTTGCCTATGTCAAGGAAAAACTGGGATTTCCGGCTATTTCTGCGCCCTTTCCTCAATTTTTCTCCTCGAAGATAGAGGCCGAAAGCCTTTTTCCATCACAATTTGGCTGCCTTACGATGTGGTTTGTCATCGAGCATTTTGAAAACCTCGATGCTGTGCTAAAAAAAGTAAATGCCCTCTTAGTGATTGGTGGAGTTTTTGCTTTTTCTACACCAAATGGCCGCGGTATTTCCATGAAACTATCTAAAAAAGATTTTTTTGAACAATCTCCCTTGGATCATTTTAGTATTTGGCATAAAAAAGCTGCAAAAAAAATCCTCCAAGCCTATGGATTTAAAGTACAAAAAATAAAAATAGAAGAAAGCCACCTCGAACGTATAAAATCGCATAGATTTCTCGGTTTTTTAGCTACTTGGTATAGAAGAGGTGGTGTTTTGAAATGGCTTGCTGTATGCATTGCAAATAAACTTGTTTTATCAGATACCTTTGAGGTCTATTGTATCAAAAAGCGTAATATTTTATAGTGTATGTGGATACTTCAAAATTATGGGAATGCAAGCAGATACTAAAACAAAAAAAACTATTTTCATACTTGGTGCAGGTTTTATGCAAATACCTGCGATAGAAGCGGCGCGAGAGCTGGGGTTGCGTGTTATCCTAAGCGATGGCAACCCACGCGCTCCTGCAGCTCATCTTGCCGATGTCTTTGTGTCGATTGACTTAAAGGATAGCGATGCACTCGTAGATTTTGCCTTGGAGCAAAAACAAAGAGGTGGTTTAGATGCAGTTTTTACCGCGGCGACAGATTTTTCTTTTGCTGTTGCAAAAATTGCCGAAGCTTGCGCTCTCCCAGGACATAGTCCAGAGTCGGCCCGAAACGCAAGCGATAAAATACGCATGAGAAGCTGCTTTCAAAAAGCCCTCGTCCCGTCGCCTGCCTTTTTAGAAGTACATGAAAGAGATTTTAGCCAAAACTTCTCTCAGATACAGGCCTCCCTTCCCATAGCCTATCCCCTTGTGGTAAAACCCGTCGACAATATGGGTTCTCGTGGCTGTCGCCTCGTGCAAAACAAAGAAGCATTATATACCGCAGTCGAGCAAGCCTTGTTATACTCTAAGTCAAAGCGTGCAATTCTTGAAGAATACATGGAAGGCGATGAGTTTTCTATCGATGCGCTTGTGTATGAGGGCGAAGTATACATTACCGGCTTTGCGGACCGACATATTTTTTATCCACCGTATTTTGTTGAGATGGGGCATACTATGCCAACAGCCTTGAGCCGAGAAAAACAAGAGGAAATAATCTCAGTCTTTAAAAAAGGCGTAAAAGCATTGGGTTTAAGCCATGGAGCAGCCAAGGGCGATATAAAATACACCAAAGAAGGTTGTAAAATAGGCGAAATTGCTGCACGGCTTTCAGGCGGCTATATGTCAGGCTGGACCTATCCCTATGCCTCTGGAATATCGCTGACTAAACTAGCTATCCAACTTGCCTTAGGTGAAAAAATACCACTTCAAACGATGGAAAAACAACTTTTACCTCGATTGCACAGTGCTGAGCGAGCTTGGATTTCTATTCCTGGAAGATTAAAGGCAATTCATGGCATGGAAGAAGCCCAAGGCATAGAAAATGTAAAAGCTGTTTTTCCTCGCGCAAAAGTACATGACGAACTTGTTTTTCCGACAAATAATGTCGAAAAAGCGGGCAATGTCTTAACGCAAGCAAAAACACGAAAAGATGCGATTGAGGCAGCTGAAAACGCTGTTGCGTGTCTTTTTCTTGAGCTTGAAGAAAATAATGCTGAGACAGAAGCTTTTTTAAGAGAAGATTTTCTTACAAAGTTTCCTCCCTCAGCCTTTGCAGCTCTAGGAGATGAGGCTGCAGCCTTCTTGGAAAAACAGAAAAATGAAAAACCGATCTCTGTTCTTTCTTTTATCAATGCAATAGAATCTAAGACAGCTGAAGAAGCAGAAGATTTTCTACCACCGCTTTTTCAAAATCGCTCCGTTTTTGATTGGAATTATAAAACAATAGAAAAAAGCTTAGATGATCTTGCTTTTTTTATTAAAAATAACATAAGATTAGAAAACTACACGATTCCCGCCTATGATTTTTGGCAGGCATTCTTGCGCGGCGGTTCACAAGGTTTATTGTATATACTGCAAAAAAAAGGAAGTAGCGGTTGAAATCGACAGAAATGAAAAAAATACACAGTATCATAATCTTTTTTATTCTGAGCTCCTTTTTTTGCCTTTTTGCAAAAGTTCCCGCAGACTATGTCAATTTACAAGATGAGGTGACAAAACTCGGTGCTTTTTTGTATTGGGATCCACTTGCTGCACATGCGATTATACAAAAAAACGGACACCACCTAAGTATTAGCATAGACAGTAGCATCGCATTACTTGATTTTAGAGAATTTCATATAATCGAGCCTCCTATTCGAAAGGATAACCAAGTCTTTGTATCAAAAGACGTGATTTCACTTGCAATCGAGCTTTTTCAAAGCGAAGCTGAACTCGATTTTTTCAAAGTAGGCGCAATACTCATCGATCCAGGGCACGGAGGTAAGGACCCAGGAGCCATTGGAACGCATCTTATTGGTGGTAAAAAAACGACAGTACAAGAAAAAGACGTCGCATTGGCAACCTCGCTTGAGCTTTTTTTATTATTGAAAAATCGCTATCCCGATAAACAAGTGCTTTTAACACGATCTACGGATGTATATTTAACACTCGAAGAGCGCGTTGAAAAAGCAAACAATATCAATTTGGCAGAAAATGAAGCGATAATCTACATATCTATTCATGCAAATGCGGCATTCGACACCAAGGCAAAAGGTTTTGAAGTGTGGTATTTAAGCCCCGGTTATCGTCGTTCAATACTTACAGAAACAGAAGTTGATAAGGATTTGCTTCCCATACTTAACTCTATGCTCGAAGAAGAGTATACTACAGAGAGCATTTTGATAGCAAAATTTATTCTTGATTCTCTCGACGCTGAAATTGGAAGTCTTTCTCCAAAGCGAGGTATAAAAGAGGAAGAATGGTTTGTTGTCAAACATGCCCATATGCCAAGTGTTTTGGTTGAATTAGGCTTTGTTACCAATAAAGAAGAAGCGACACTCTTGGCAGATAAAAACTACTTGCGTAAAGCTGCCCAAGCAATATATACTGGAATCAGTGCATTTATTACGCATTTTGAACAATCACGAGGTTTTACAGGTGGTCAATAAGTGATACATATAGAGAAAAAAAAAATAGTAGCCCTCATTATTCTTGCTAGCTTGTGCATTATTTCACTTAGTCTTTTTTTTATATTCAATAAAAAAGCACGTTTTGTTTTTTATTTTCAACATAGAGATACGGGTGTATTACAAGTAGAATCACGATATCTACCAAAGGTAAAAAAAGGGGATAGACTAAACTTACTTATTGATGAGCTTTTGCTTGGTCCTATGGCCGATAGATCCCTCCCTTTGTTTCCACGCAATACGAGGAGTTTAAGCACAGCTCTTGTTGGGAAAACCTTATATGTGAATCTTTCTTCTGAAGCATTGAATATACTCGATGAAGCATCAACAAATAAAGAAGGTGCTGCATTATTTAGAAAAAATATTTTTCGAAATGTGAGGAAAATAGATATAATACAGATATACATTGATGGTAGCAGTATTTATGAAAATGAAGGTTTTTAAAAAAAAGAATTGACAAAACGTTTTTCATGCGTATACTTAATATGTACAGGGCTACATAACGTGTATAAAAGGAGCTTTGAATGAAAAAAAATTTCATTTTAGTTGTAATGGCATTTTTGCTCGTAGGGATGTTTCTTGTCGCTGAAGAAGCTGTGATCGTTGATTTTACTCTTTATGATGCAGATATTATTGCTGACGAGAATGGAAATCCTACACAAAACAGGCGAAGTGTAATGGATTTTGGTGTTGCTGCTGGCGCTACATTTACAGATGAACAGAAGGCTCTTATGAGAACTTCACTCAGTTTACCTAACTGGGAAGTATCGTTGAATTCTTCTGCTCGAAATGTAACAAGTATCGCTACATCAACAGTGGTTGCTGCACCAGTAAGAGAGGAAGCGAAAGTTCCTTTTGCTGGTCAAAATGTTATGGGTGTTCGGATTTTATTCCCAACAACCTCGGTAAATTCTCAAGCAAAAATAAGACCACCATTTGATATACCTGCCTACGAACCAATGGCTACGGTAGATGACAATGGCGATGTACAACCACAGACTGACGAAGAAAAAGCCAGTGGTAAAACAAGATTTGAAGAAGGCTACGGTGTTGTTAAAAACGTTGGAACAATTAAATCATTAGCACTAACAACTATGGGTATGAACTTTCCTCATGGTGTCTATGTACTTCTTAAAGATAATGACAACGTAGAACGACGTTATTTTATGGGTTATCTTGGATTTGATGGCTGGCGAGAATTGCGCTGGAATAATCCTCATTATGTAACTGAAGTACGACAAAGAGAAATTCGAGTTGTACCAATTTATCCAAGAGGTTTACCTTTTGTTAAATTCGCTGGTTTTGAAATCACTCGAGATGCAATGCATGACGGAGGTGACTTTATCGGTTACTTCAAAGATGTTAAAGTGATCTATGATAAAGCTGTTTTAACAACTGAAAGAGACATTGCTGACGAAGATCTTTGGGGCATTATCACTAAAAAGGAAAAAGACAAGCAAAACTTTGAAATGTCACGCTTTGGTGAAAAGCAAGTGCTTCGCTTTATGGAAAAAGATAAGATGGCACAAGAAGAAGCTTTTACCTCATCATTTGAAGTAGAACAATAATCTTTTTATCACTATATTATAGATAAAGACCTAGACAATGCTGACATTGTTTGGGTCTTTTTTTATTGCCATTGTGATTTTTTCATGCTATAGTATTATTATGAGTGACGTTGAAAATTCATTTTTTCCAGATAAGGTTGCATTAAAAGAATCATATGATGTATTCATGCCTATTTTAACTGCAATTTTATTTAGTATTGAACATAAATTGAAAAAAACAATTAATCTACCCTCAAAACCCACGTATAAAACACGTGTAAAGGGTTTTACCAGCTATTATAAAAAATTGATGCGCATTAAACCCTATGCTTTAAAAGATGAAAAACTACCTGCTTTGAGCGATTTAATCGGCATACGAATTATTTGTCCTTTTTTAGAAGACTTGCAAAAAGTCGAAAAGCAAATTACAAACGAATTTTCTATTATAGAAATTGAAAAAAAGGGGACAGAGCGAACCTTTCGCGAATTCGGCTATGAGTCTATTCACATTCTCATACATATTCCCGAAGAGTTTCGATCCGATAAAATAGAATTGCCAAAAAATTTAGTTTGTGAAATACAAATTCGGACAATCTTGCAAGATGCTTGGGCTGAAGTCGAACATGAGCTTGTATATAAATCCGAGTTTTCTCCCTTTGATTTACCTCTTCGTAGAAAACTCGCTTCTATGAATGCAAGCCTTAGCCTCGCAGATATTATTTTTCAAGAAATTCGGGACTACCAAAATAAATTAAATAACGAACTGCTTAATCGTCGAGATTCCTTTTTTGAACAAGCAGACTCTATTTCCAAAAATTTTCTTTTGCCTGAAGCTCCTGAGGCAAAAGTGTCTTTAGAATCAGCTTCGCCCTATGTGCAGGGAACTATCGATGATATGATTTTGGAAGCTATCCACTCTCATAATCAGGGCTATTTAGATAGGGCTATAGAAATTTACACGCTTATTATCGAAAGTAAACCTGCTTTACACGAGCTTGTTTTATCAGTTATGTACAAACATCGTGGTATGGCATACTTTTCTCAAAATAAGTATCAAAATGCGCTTGACGACTTTATGGAAAGCGTGCGTTTTGATGCGTCAAATTTTAGATCCTTTTATTATGTAGGTATTGTCTATAGTGTCTTAGAAGATCACAGGAAAGCGATAGACTATTATGATAAATCATTGGAGATAAATGAATTTCAAGCCTTTGTTTTTTTTAGACGTGCGCTTTCGTATTATCATTTAAAAGATTATACAAGGAGCATGAACGACTTAGATAAGGCAAGAAAATTGGGGCTTGATGACAGTGAGACACAGGCTTTGAAAGAAACCTTAATTTCAAAGCTGGGAATCGGGATGAATTAAGAGTTTGCATAAAAGCGCTAATTCTTTGTAAGAGTTAGATTTTAGTATTGACTCTTTTTTTTTTATTTGCTATAGTAGCAAGCGTAAAGCACAAGTCTCCTTCGTCTAGTGGTTAGGACATCGGGTTTTCATCCCGACAACAGGGGTTCAATTCCCCTAGGAGATGTAAAAACTGATTGTATCGAGATATACAATCAGTTTTTTTTTACCATTTTGATATGGATACAAGATATATAGATGCAGATTATCTTTCTCACTTTTTAAAAACAGGTGGTAGCCTTGATTCGCAATTTGACTACTTTGAACAAAGAGATTCACAAATTGCTCTCTTGGAAAAGGTTACTAGTGCTTTTAATAACAAGCAAGTTGCCGTTTTAGAAGCAGGAACTGGGGTGGGAAAATCTTTTGCCTATCTTTTACCTGCATTAGCCTGGGTTAAAAAAAATGATGAACGTGTTGTTATTTCTACCGGGACTATTAATTTACAACAGCAATTATTTGAAAAAGATATACCGCAAGCTCAAAAACTTATGGGGCTCTCTGTAAAAGCGCTTTTACTAAAGGGCAGACAAAACTATCTTTGCAAAAGAAGGCTCCATGATCTATTGCAAGAAAAAGACTTGTTTTCTGAAGAAATTGAAGAAATCGATGTACTCGTTGATTGGGCAAATGAAACAAAAACGGGCGATAAGTCTCATATACCCTTTATGCTTCGCGAGGGACTTTGGCAAAGAGTGCAGTCTGAAAGCGATGCTTGTTTAGGTATAAAATGTCCTTTTTATGAATCATGTTTTGTTATGAAATTGCGAAAAGAGGCAAATGAGTCACAGATTCTTGTAGTAAATCACCATCTTTTATTTGCTGATATCGAAACACGCTTAAATGGGCTACCCTTTGATGAAAACGGTGTTTTACCCGCGTATACGAGTCTTATCTTTGACGAAGCACATGGCATTGAAGATGCTGCAACGAGCTTTTTTTCTTCGAGTTTAAATCGCTTCACTGTGTTGAAACAGCTTTCTCTTCTTGCACGAAGCAGGAAAAATGCCCATACGGGTCTTTTGTTTTCATTAGATGTGTTATCAAATAGCCCTGAATATCTTCAAGAATGTTTAGTTAAGATGCAAGATATAAAAACTGCACTGACGCATTTTGAAACTGAAGCGCTAGAGCTCATGGAAAAAGACTATGCCTTTCGCTTTACGGCAGGAACAGCATTTCGCCTAAGGTCTTTTTTAGAAGCTGTTGCAAATTTGCATCGAGCCTTTCATTCTTTTTTTACCTCATTTCGAGCTTTAATCCAAGGTATTGATGAAGAGGATAAGAGTTTACCATCGGTTTGGGAAGGAAAGCAAATTTACAAACGGCTTGAGTACATCGCTGAGGTTTGTGAATCTTTTTTGGATTGGGATCAACAAGAAGACTATGTGTTTTGGATGGAAAAAAGACGCCTCAGTTTTGCGCAAAATAAGAATGAATTGTTTAGCAAGGAAGATGGCCAAAGCTATCCGATTATACATAAAACACCCTTATCGATAGCTAAAACGATGAACACAGGTGTCTTTTCACAATTCGAAACGGTCATTTGCACTTCCGCTACCTTACAAACAAGCTCAGGTTTTTCTTTTTGGCTTCAGAGAAATGGTGGACAATATCTTTCAAAAGAGCGACTTATTTGTGCCGCCTTTCCGTCAAATTTTAATTATCGAGAAAATGCGGTCTTGGCTATACCTACCGATATGCCGCTTCCTGATTCACCTCTTTTTCAAGCAAGTGTGGAAAAAAACGTGCTAAAGCTATTGCAAGCATCTGAGGGACGCGCGCTAGTTCTCTTTACGTCTTTTGAGTCTTTGCGAAGCACAGCGAGCTATTTGCGTGATAATAGTCATCTATTGACCTATCCACTTTTGGTGCAGGGTGAAGCAGATAGATTTAATTTACTAAAGCAATTTAAGGAAAAAAAAGATTCGATTTTGCTTGCAACCACTTCTTTTTGGGAGGGAGTTGATGTGCCAGGCGATTCACTTTCTCATGTTATAATCGTAAAGTTGCCTTTTGCTGTACCAAATGAACCTGTCTTTGCTGCACGCAGTGAAGCTATCGAAAAGCAGGGGAGAAGTTCCTTCGCCGAGTTGAGTCTTCCTGGAGCGATTATAGCCTTCAGGCAAGGTTTTGGGCGTCTTATGAGGCGAAATACAGATCGGGGGATAATAACTGTTCTTGATCGCCGTCTTTTGGCTAAATCCTACGGTAGATTATTTTTGACCAGTTTGCCAGAGACAAGACAATTGTTTTGTCCGATGGAAGATCTTGTTTTTGAAATTAAAAGCTTTTTAAAATAAAAAAAACCAAGATTTCAGATGACTCCTACAATTTCTTGGTTTTTTTGATAATAAAAAAGTATCTTCGGTAGCTCAAAAGAGTTTTTGAGACAACCTTTAATTAAAGTCCTTTGGGCGGCGTTCAACGCGTTTGCATTTTTGGCATTCGGCAATGTTTTTAATCTTGCCAACATCAAATAATGTTTTCATTGAAACTTCACCACCGCAAGAGCACATAAATTTTTGTGTAGCAACACTTTTTCTTGAGTTTTTACTGGCACCAGCCATTTTACGCCTCCCTGAATGGTTTGTAACAATACTATACTACTATGCAATTTTTATGTCAATAAGCTTTTTTACGCTACTTGACTAATACGGGTGGCTTTGGTAAAATATCGAATAGTTTTTTAATGGGGGTTCTCCTTTGGCGGTTAAAAATGCATCTGCAAAAAAAAGACATAAGCAAAGTGAAGATCGAAGATTACGAAATAAGGCAGTAAAAAGTGCCACTAGAACAAGCGCAAGAAAATTTGTTGAAGCTGTTCATGTAAAAGATCAAGCTCTTGCTTCAGAAAAACTTGGTATACTTTTAAGCGAGCTCGATAAGGCTGGCAAAAAAGGTGTTATAAAACCAAACGCTGTTTCACGCAAAAAATCAAGAATGATGAAGCTGTATAATGCTTCTTTTGAGACTGCAAGCGCGAAATAATGTAAATTATAAAGGGCTTTGCCCTTTATAATTTTCTCTGTATCGATCCTATTCTGAGGTGATAATGCAATCTAAAAAAGTTACCAAATATGATCTAGTAGAAGCAATCTATGAAGATACAAACTACGAAAAAAAAATCATACAAGATATTGTTGAGTCATTCTTAGAGCAAGTAAAAGAATCTTTGGTTCAATCTAAGACTATCGAACTTCGTGGGTTTGGAACATTTGAATTGCGACTTCGGAAAGGAAAAGCAGCGGCTAGAAATCCTAAAACAGGGGAGCAAGTGAGTGTAGCACCTCATTATGTTGCCGCTTTTCGCTCAGGACGAGACTTAAAAAATTCATTATGGGCAATACCAACACCAAAAAATTAATGCAAAATAAAACAAAGACCATGTTGGGTTTACAGCGATTTTTTATACACTTTGCATTATTGCTTTCTTCAGCACTTCTTTTTTCACTTTCTCATCCAAATAGTATAGGGCAAAAAGGCTTTTTCTTTTTAGCTTATTTTATGTATTTGCCACTGCTTATTTTGATTTCTCGTCTACGTTTAAAAGAAAGCTTTTTCTATGGTTTTTTGTATGGCGTGATTGCCTATTGCATTTTTACCTATTGGCTGGCAACATTTCACCCCATGGGCATTTTGGTTATTTCTTTTTTATACGGTTTTCAATACGCCTTATTGTTTCCGATTCTTGTAAGCGCTCGGATTATTTTAGAAAGGCAAAAACTGACAAGCGTAGTTTTTACTAAAAAACTACTTTATATGCAATGGCTTATCTTATCTGCTTATGAGTTTATAAAAACACTTGGTTTTGCTGGTTTTCATTATGGCCTTGCGGCATATACTCAATGGAGTCTTCCCCCCATTATACAAATAACAGATATTGTAGGCGTTTGGGGACTCTCAGCCTTGATTTTATTTGTTTCGTCTCTGTCATTTAGTGTGTATCAAGTATACAAAGATAAACTTATGCAAAGGGATAAAAGTAATCGAGCTTTTTTTTCGCCGAGAGTTTTTCGGGAAAGTATAGACGTATTTTTCAAACCTTTAATAGCATGGCTTTGTATCTTTTTCCTCGTTCTTGTATACGGCTTTGTTGTACAAAAAAATTATGATGACTATCCTCAAAAAACGATTGTATTGATACAATCAAATGTCGATCCATGGATAGGGGACCACGAAACATATAAATATAATTTGCATACATTGATTCGATTGACAAATGAAGCCTTAGCAGACCTTGAAAAACAAGGTTTAGAGGCAGATTTAATTGTTTGGCCGGAAACTGCTTTTATTCCGCGCATTGAATGGCATTATGCAAAACGCTTATATCCTGAAAGTTATGAGCAAGTTAAAATTCTCTTAGATTTTATAGATAGTCTTCCCGCTCCCATACTTTTAGGGAATGATTATGGTGTTGAGGGCTATGACAGGCTCGGTGAGTTTCGCATTTTGGACTACAATGCTGCACTTTTGTTTTATCCAGGGGTCAATGTCTATCCGCCTAAACCTGAAATGTATAAAAAAAATCACCTCGTTCCTTTTACTGAGCATTTTCCTTTTGAAAAGCTCTTCCCAAAGCTCTACCAAGCCTTGTTAAATGGCGATACTCACATGTGGGAACCTGGTTTAGAGAAAAACATCTTGCGCATTGACGGACTTGGTTTTGGTACGCCGATTTGTTTTGAAGATACCTTCGGCTATATCGGAAGGGATTTTGTAAAAAATGGTGCGCAAGCCTTTGTAAATATTTCTAATGACGCGTGGTCAAAAAGCCTCGCTTGCCAATACCAACATCTTTCTATGGCTGTTTTTAGGTCTGTTGAAAACAGGGTACCACAAGTTCGTTCAACGGCTTCCGGTCAAACTTGTTTTATTGACCCGAATGGCAGGATAATGGCAATGGCGGAACCCTTTGTTGAAACCTATTTAATTGGCTCTATACCGATTATTGATACTGTAAAGCCAAGCTTATATAATAAATGGGGCGATTACATGGGCTATATTTTTGTTATACTCGCTCTTAGTCTTTATATAATTAATATTAGCTTAGGATTTAAAAAGGAAAAAGAATAATGGCAAAACAACAACAAAACTCAAAAGCACTTACTGTTTTGGGGCCTGAAACTCATTTTTCGGGAGTCTTACAATTTAAAGATTCCCTTATTATTACCGGTACTTTTGAGGGCACTATAGAATCTTCAGGAGATCTAGAAATAGAGAAAAATGCTATCTGTTCTGTCGATACCATTTATGCACAATCAATTGTTGTCTTGGGACAAGTTACTGGCAACCTCTATGCTCCTGAAAAAATTGAAATGAAGCAGGGATGTAAAGTAATTGGAAATGTGAATACTGGGAAAATTCGCATTGAAGATAAGGTTGAGTTCCAAGGAAGAGTTACAATGATTGAAAAACAATCTGATGCGAATCTTTTTGCTTTAAGTCCAGCACAATATAAAGAATCTCTCACCTTAATACAAAATACTTGACCTAATTTTTTTTAGAGAGTATACTCTTTATACAAGTAGTATCTTGTATATTACTTTTTTCTTTACACTTATCAAATAGTATAATTCATATAAATAAATCACCCACTTACATGGAGAAAAGAATGGCAATTACAAAAGGCCGTCGTTTTATTGACACGTCAGAAGAACACATTGAATCTGGCAGTGATGAACAAATTCATTTAGATTTAATAGATGAAGATAAAGCTCAGGAAAAAATATCTGACGGAACAACAGAAGAAACAAAACCTAAGGCAACAAAGGTGAAAGTAAACAGCAAAACAACAAAGGGGCAAGCGAAAGGAGCTGCGAAAGAAAAAGTTGTTGTCAGGCCAAAGCCCAAAAAACAAAATGATCTAGAAAAAAAGCAACAGAAAGAAGTCGACTTGCATACAGAAGATGATTTACTAAATCGTGATTCAAAACCCCGACTAAGCATAAATGATTTATCTCGAATGGGAATGCACGAACTCAGAAATCTTGCTGCTGACTATGGACTTGCAAGAGATGATTTAGCACCTATGAAAAAACAAGAACTTATCTTTGTTATTTTAAAGGCACATACAGAAAAAGGTGGTATTATTTTCTCTTCCGGTGCTTTAGAAATTTTACCTGATGGATATGGTTTTTTACGTTCCCCGCAAAACTCTTATTTACCAGGCTCTGATGATATTTATATTTCCCCGAGTCAAATACGTCTTTTTAACCTAAAAACGGGAGACACTATTTACGGTCAGATTCGTTCTCCAAAAGAAGGTGAGCGGTTTTTTGCCTTGTTACGCATTGAAACCGTAAATATGAATGATACGAGAACAGCGCAGACGCGCATCCCCTTTGAGAATCTTACTCCTTTGTATCCAACTGAAAAACTAAATCTTGAAACAACAACGAATGAAGTTGCTACAAGAATTTTAAACTTGTTTTCACCTATTGGAAAGGGGCAGCGAGCCTTAATTGTTGCACCACCAAAGGCTGGGAAAACTATTTTAATGCAAAAGATAGCAAATGCGATTACTACAAATCATCCAGAAGTATATTTAATTGTATTGCTTATAGACGAGCGTCCCGAAGAAGTTACTGAAATGGAGCGTTCTATTAAAGCAGAGGTTATTTCTTCAACCTTTGATGAGCAAGCAACTCGTCACGTACAAGTTGCCGAAATGGTTTTGGAGAAGGCAAAACGTCTAGTCGAAAACAAAATGGATGTAGTTATCTTCCTTGATTCTATCACAAGGCTTGCTCGGGCCTATAACCAAACGGCACCTACCTCAGGCAAGGTTTTGTCTGGCGGTGTTGATTCAAATGCCTTGCACAAGCCCAAGCGTTTTTTTGGTGCTGCCCGAAATGTTGAGGAAGGTGGAAGCCTCACAATTATTTCAACAGCTTTAATCGAAACCGGTAGTCGCATGGACGAAGTTATTTTCGAAGAATTTAAGGGGACAGGTAACAACGAAATAAACCTAGACCGAAAACTTGCCGATCGACGACTTTTCCCTGCTTTTAATATTAAACGTTCTGGCACAAGAAAAGAAGAATTGTTGCTGACAGAAGAAGAATTGCAAAAAGTTTGGGTTTTACGGAAGGTTATAAGCCCTATGGACGATATTGAAATTATGGAATTATTGCTTGATAAGATGAAAAAATCAAAAAACAATGAAGTGTTTTTAAAATCGATGAATACTTCAGATATGGGCTAGATTAAATAAGTTTTTTTTATTATAATATACTGTACTGTGATGGAGGTTTTACATGAAAGATGGTATACATCCTAAATACGAAATGACTAAGATTAGCTGTGTTTGTGGTAATGTTATAGAGACACGATCTACTGTTAAAGATATTAACGTGGAAATTTGCTCTGCTTGCCATCCGTTTTTTACCGGCAAGCAAAAATTAGTCGATACTGCAGGTCGTATTGAAAGATTTAATAAGCGCTTTAATATTAAAAAATAAGCCTAAAATGATTAAAAAGCTACTGAAAACACATTTCTTCAGTAGCTTTTTTTTGTTTAAATTATGGAGTTTTGACTATCTTCCAAGATCGATGCGGTCTTTTCCCCAAAAAATCTTCTGAAATAGTTTGTTTTGTAATTTCTTGCATTTCTTTGGCAAAGGAAAAGTTTTCCAGCTCGACTTTTAGGCTTTTACTATTGCTAGAAAAGTAAAGGCATCCGTCGGGATTTAGGAGGGCATAGGTTCGCTTTATAAGTTCTTCATAATCGCGATTTATGTCGAGAATCGTTGTAGTAGATTTTGAGTTGGAAAAGGTTGGCGGATCTAAAATAATAAGGTCATATTTTTTTTTACAGCTTTTTAAAAACTGAATGACATCGCTTTTTATGAAGGAAAAATTTTCTCCTTCAAGTTTATTTAGTAAAAAATTTTCCTTTGCCCATTCTAAATAGGTATTTGATAAGTCTACCGAATCAACTAAGCTTGCTCCTGCAGAGGCTGCATGGACAGAAAAAGATGCAGTATAACAAAAAAGATTTAAGACGCTTTTATCTTTTGCTTCATTTTTTACTATAAGGCGTAAGTTTCGATGATCTAAAAAAAGCCCTGTGTCGATATAGTTTGAAAGATTTATTTTAAACAGATTATCGTGTTCTTCTACAAGTATTGTTTTTTCTTTTTCCGCTATTTTTTCATATTGACTGAGGGCTTTTTTTCTTTCTCGCATTTTTACAAAGATATTCTCTTCTGGTATGTCTAAGATTTTTGCACAAATGGAAACTCTGTCTTTTATCCACATGGCTTCTAAATCTTCTGTCTTATCTGCAGGCTGCTTATAGAAGGTCAAGATAACATAGGTTTTTGCATCTTCTTTGTTTTCGTAGAGATCGACTGCAAGGGGAAATTCTGGAATATCTTTGTTGTAAAGACGATATGCAAAAATCTTATTTTTTCGAGCCCATTTTTTTAAGTGCTTATATCGTTTTCGAAGTCTGTTTTCTAAAAAAACTAAATTATTTTGTCTCATTCTAAGACACGTTTTTCCTTATCAAATATCATTTTAACGCTGAGCATTGCATAACCGGAGGTAAGATCTTCTCTTTGTGAGACAACTCCTTTTGGGAGTGTGAGTTTTACATTTGTAAAATTCCAAATTGCTTTTATACCTGTTTCTACAACCATGTCGGCGGTTTCTTGTGCAAATTGTGAGGGAACGGTGATAATAGCAATAGCTGCATTTAATTTTTTTACCTGTGTTTTTATTGATGCCATCGAGTAAATAGGAACCCCGTGAATTTTTTTTCCGATTTTTTCTGGATCGGTATCAAAGGCACAAACAAATTCTAAGCCGTGAAATTCAAATTCAGAATAGCCGGTGAGGGCGGTTGCCAAGTTTCCTGCGCCAACGATGATAGCCTTGTTTTTATTGTCCCAGCCGAGAAAGTGTTCTATGGCAGAAATAAGGGCGACTACTGGGTAGCCGCGTTTGGGTTTGCCAACAATGCCTGTTATGGCAAGGTCCTTGCGTACCTGTATCGGTTCCAACTGCAATTCTTGTGCAATAATGGTTCCTGATATATATTCGTAGCCATCGATATGAGCTTGGCGAATAATATGCAAATAAGAAGGTAGCCTTCGTACAGAAGGTGAAGCTGGTATTTTTATCATTTTACATCCCGTATATAATTTTTTCGGCAAGAACCGCATTCATTTTATTGTTTCGTGCGTCGTTTAAAGCCGCAGTTTCAGTATTGCCAAAACCAGTAACAGTAATTTTGGTTTTATAGATTTCTTCATTGGTTTTTAAAAGAACGCAAAAAATTTCACATTCTAGCTCTACTTCATATTTGTTTGTTTCGACTTGTTCTGGTGGACGGGCGTATTTTACTGTGCCATAGATAAAATAAGTAGAAACTGCTCCTGTCAATTTTTTTACCTGCTGCAATAAAAACTCTGTATTGCCAGCATCTATTTCTTTATAAAACTCAAGGTTTCCAACTCCTGTAAAACCATTTCGTATAAGAGAGCCTAAAAGAGCGGAAGTCGAATAGCCGTTTGTCGTTACGACGCTATTGTTTTTATCGTAGTCAGCAAGACAGAGAGAGCCGCCCGCATTTATTAAATTGGTTTTTATTTGAAAAGCTGTTTTATATGCTTCGCTTTGTATTATTTTTTCAATTTCCGCATTGTTTTGTAAACTACCTTCTATAACTGGATATAGATATAGAAATGAATTGCAGGAAAAATCTGTCTCTTTTGGTGAAAATGAAATGAACCCTTTTGCATCAGAGATAAGTATCGTCTCTTGAAAAAAAATGCTGTCGTTCTCTTTTGCAATAGGGTAGCGCAGCGTTATAGATTGGTCAATAACAGGATTGTTTTCATTATCGAGTATTTGAAATATAAAATCTTTATTAAAAGGTTTTCCTTTTATTGTAGCAGTAGGGCTTTGTATAGTCTTTATAGAAAGATTTCTTAGTGTATCGATAAAGTTTTGCAATACAAGCTGCTCATTTTCGATGTTTTTTGTTTCTTGTTCTATTGTCGATTCCAAAAGGATTTTATCATTTTCCGTTAGTATTTTTTCTTTTGTTTCTGTATCTTGTTTTAATTCATCTTTGCTTGTTTGAAAAGTTTGTTTCTCGGTGGATAGAGGCAATTGATTTTTTGGGCTACTCATACATGAGCAAAGAAGCGTAAGCGTAAAAATAAAATTGAGAATGTATACATATTTTTTAAAAAGCATTAAAAACTCCAGTTACTTATTATATAGTAAATTTTAAAAATTTTCAAGTTTTATCAGATAAAGATATTGAAAGACTTAGTGCATCGGTATATGATAAATAGAATGAATAACAAAATTGCAACGATTTACTTACAAAACTTTCGCGACAATATACTGGAGATACAAAAACAAGCTCTTGGTAAAAAAATCTGTCTTGCGGTAAAAGCTGATGCCTATGGACATGGTGCCTTGAAAATAGCCAAAGAGGCTGTAAAGCTCGGTCTTGATTATCTTGCTGTTTCGACTGTGGAAGAGGCTGTTTTTTTGCGCCATAATGACATTCACATACCTATTTTGGTTCTTAGTATTATCGATGAGTCAGAATACAAAAATCTCATCATACATAATCTTTCTCTCGTGGTTGAAAGCTTTGAACAAGTAAAAGCACTTTCAGCTTCTGCGAACGCATTAGGCAAAAAACTAGGGGTACATCTAAAAATAAATACCGGTATGGGGCGAGTTGGTTGCAAAGTCAGCGATGCTCTTCCCCTTGCTCAATGCATAAAAGAAATGGATATGCTTCGTTTAGAAGGTGTATGTACGCATTTATCTGTTTCAGATTCCTTGCTCCCAGAGGACATTGCTTTTACAAAAAAACAAATTAGGCTTTTTGAAGATTCTATAAAAATACTAGAGCAAGAAGGCATAGAGCCTGGTTTACGACATTGTGCAAATTCTGGCGCTATTTTTTTGCATCCTGATGCCCATTTTGATATGGTTCGTCCTGGAATCTCTGCATATGGCTACTACGCAAGTGCTGAATTAAAAGATTTTTGTGAACAGAAAAATAATTGCTTAAAACCAGTTATGGAGTTAAAGTCAAAACTGGTAAAAATTTTTCCTCTTTCGAAAGGAGATTCTGTTTCTTATGGGCGCACCTGGACTGCGGCTGAAGATACCTTTATAGGTCTTGTTCCCATGGGCTATGAAGATGGGATACGAAGATGTCTCTCTCCTGGATTAGATGTAAAAATAAACGAGACGTTTTATCCTATTGTAGGTAGAATTTGCATGGATCAGTTGATGCTTGACTTGGGAAAAAATCATTCTTGTAGTGCAGGAGATGAAGTTGTTTTCTTTGGACCAAATGGTGGTAATACCGCGGATGACCTTGCAAAACTATGCAAGACTATTTCGTATGAATTATTGTGTGGGATAGGGAAACGCGTAGAAAAAATGTATCTTGACTAATTTTATAGCAAATACAGAACAAGAACTAATAATAAAAGAGCAACTAAATATACCCAGAAAGGTAGACTGTCGTTAATTGTGTTTTTGCCTTTTGTGTTTTGCTTACTGTAGGTTTCTTTTGGTAAGGCATATCCACAACGAGGACAGCCTTGAGTAAAATCTTTGCTCTCTCCTGTAAAATTGCAGGAAGGGCATTTTACGGAAGCAAAATAACGGCCGCAATGGGGACAAGCTTTTTCATTTTGCGCGACCTTAGTGCCACATCTTTCACAAAAAAAGCTTGGTTTTTTACTCATTATAGCATTTCCAAATGAAGTGTTTTTTGAGAAATTGAGCTTATTTTTAACACTGGTTCAGATATAGCTTTGTTTTTTTTGAGTACAGCCTTCTGAATAAGATCAGAGGGCTTAAGGCAGAGAACACTTTCGTTTTGCTCACAATTAAAAACAATGCTCTTGTTTTTTAATAAGGAAACGGTACCTAAAATAAGTTTTTTGGTATGAGGATTTATCATCACCAGACTTTGTTCTATTTTTCTTAGACTTTTAACATCTGCAATAAGTTTTACATCAAGGCATTTAGCTTTTTCTCTTTCTTCTTCATCAAAATTATCTATCTGATACAAAAAAAATTCGGGTTTTTTTTCTATAAAATTCCCCCTCGTGTACTGAACGAGTGTTTTCCAGTGTCGAGGATAGTCAAGGGCATTTACGTATATTCTTTGTGGGTTTATTTCTTCGAGGTTATCAAGCGCTTTTAATAGCCATGTATATCGAATAATTTTAAGTCCTTCGTCGTCTAGTTTTTGAGAAAGCTCTTTTATATAATCTTCTGATTCTGCGATAATGACGGCTATCATTCTGTTCCCAAATTCTCCACTGTATAATCATAAATAGACCAAATACTGTCTCTTTGCCGCACATAGTAGGTGTAACGTTTTTTTTCTTTAAAGGTATTGTAGTTAAACCACTGAATTACCGAAACGCTCCCTTCAGATTGTGAGTACATTGTTTTTTCTATGGCAAAGCGTTCGGGTATAGCAACGATAATATTATCAATGCGTTCTTGCATTAAATCAAGTTTATAGTTTTCGAGCATTTTTATTCGCTCTATGTCCGATAATGAGGTATATTTTACCTTGCGTTGCTTATCTTTTGTGACAAAGGCTTCGATATCGATGTACAAGAAAAATTGATCCCAAAGTCCTTTTTGACGTGCAATTATTGTTTGTTCGACTACCTTGTCTGGAGAAATAGCTTGACGTTTTAAAACTTCTGCGCTGACGATGGCTGTTGCGAGACTCGAGGAAGCAGAAGCTTGAGGAAGCGGTTTTACGTCTAAGCTCAGTCGATTGGAATGTAAGCTTATTGTTTTTGTTTTATACAGTTCTGGAAAAAAAACGAGGTCGATATAGTACACTGAGGGGCTCTCTATTTCTACATAGTCTTTAAGGTTTTCAACAAAAGAGTAGGCTTCGCCACTTTCAATGGCAATTTCTCGAAAATAAACAGTTTGATTCGTTGTTCTTTTTCGTATAATATCTTCAGTTTGCTTGAGTGGCTCGTTTTTTACTGTACGTGCGTTAAAATCGAGGCTAAAAGCTCGGTCATCGGCAAGTTTAAATCGAAGTGTTTCAGGTCCTTTATTTTCAATAGTAATATATATATTGATTGGATTATCTACCGCATTTCCGGTATAATATACAGACTTTTTATAAAAGGATATAGAAATTTCGGCCTTCGAAAAATCATTTGCCCCTATGCTCTGTGCAAAAAGTAATAAAAAAGTTATACTAAAAAATAGAAATCGTTTCACAATCGGTTCTCCATAACCTTAGTATCGGACAATTATGATGAATACCTTACAAACAAGTACAATAAATGCTGTATTATCTAAATCAAAAAGCTTTCAAGAGGCTCTTTCGCTTTTTTCTCTACCTCTAGAGTCTAACGCATTTCCCTGCGAAATTGAAGGCTTGCAAGGCTCTCTACCGAGTTTTTTTGTATCAGCCTATGCAAAGAAAAATTTAGAAAATCTTCTGCAATCAATAAAATACAGTCAGCTCGGTCGTTACACAAAAGCGGATGAGATGCTTTCTTCTGGAATCCGTGATATAGCTTTGATTGTCGCAACAGAAAATGAAGCACAAGACCTCTATTATGATATAAAAACGATCTTTAATGATAGCAAAAAGGAATTAAGTCCTGCCGTCTATATTATGCCCTGGTGGGGGACAGTGCCGTATCGCCCTGTTGCACCAGGTTCTATTGTTTTTGGGCAAAGAATAGGCGTTCTTGCAAAAATTGCTGATCCTTCGCAAAAAAATCTTGCAGATATCAGTAAAATACAGACACGGATATTTATTATTCCGCAGCGAAGCTTGCTTATTCCTGTTCCTCCAAAAGATTCTATTTTATCGCTTTGTCTTGATCTGCAGCTTGAGCAAAAAATAGACCCCTTGAATATTGCTGAGCATTTTATACGTTCTGGCTACACTCGAGTTCCTCGGGTAAGTGTAAAGGGCGAAATTGCGATTCGCGGAGAAGTGCTCGATATTTTTATGCCACAAGAAGACTATGCGCATAGGATTGTCTTTGATTTCGATACTATTACAAAAATAAAATCTTTTGATGTTGAATCCCAGGCAACAATTGCTGATTTAGATGCGCTTTTGCTCTATCCGATGAAAGAAGTTTTGTGGGATGAGAAAAAAATTGCAAAACTTTCAGACTATTTTGAAAAAAATAAATCTGCCTTTATTTTAGATGTATATAAAGAAGAAGGAGAAAAAAAACTTTTACAAAAAAATATTGCTGAAAAAATAGATGCGTTTATTCAGGCGCTTTCTGAGCGTGGAGAAGTTGAGGGAGAAGAATTTTTCTATCCCTTGGTTTTTGATGAAAAAACAAGCGTTTTAGATTATTTTTCGCCAGATGCGACTGTTTTTTATCTTGATTATGACAGAATGCTAAATGCCTTGGAGGGGATAGAAAATGAATTTTCGGGCTTGTATAAAAGAGCCTTACAATACTTCAACGCTGAAGGAAAACTTCCTCCTCTCCCGCCATCTGTACTAAAACTTCCTTTTGAAGATATCTTCCATTCTTTTCATAAAAAGATTCTCTTTCGAAGCTTACAAGGTCCATCTTTATTTGAAAAAGAAAAAATCCAAATTATTTCTGAGCCATCTAAAAGTTTTTTTGGAAATATTAATTATCTAAAGGAAAGTTTAGAATCTCTCTTAGCCGATGACTGGCAGATTTTTATTTTTGCGGAAAGTGAAAATCAAGCCCTTCGCATAAATGAATTGCTAAAAGATTTTTCTGACGAGCTGTATATTATTCCTGAGCCGATTTCATCTGGCTTTTCTATGCCCGATATAAAAGTTCTGGTTTTAAAAGAAAGCGAAATATTTGGAAGAAGAAAACAAAGAGCTCGTTCTATAAAGCATGTAAAATCGCAAGTCATAGAAAGCTTTGTTGAGCTAAATCCCGGAGACTATGTTGTGCATGTAAATTATGGCATTGGCTTGTTTGAAGGCATTGAGCGTATAAAATCCTTGGGAAATGAAAGAGATTATATACGCCTCTTATATGCTGGTGAAGAAGTGCTTTTTATACCCATAGAGCAGGTGAATCTTGTACAGCGTTACATAGGAAATGAGGGAAATAAACCAAATCTCGATACGCTTGGTTCAAAAAGTTGGGAAAACCGTAAAAACCGGGTGAAAAAATCTGTAGAAGATATCGCTGAGCATTTAATTGGTCTGTACTCGAAGCGTCAAGCTTCTCGCGGGTTTCCGTTTCCAAAAGATGGTGAGTGGCAACTTGCTTTTGAAGCAGCCTTTCCCTATGTTGAAACAGATGACCAAATAAAAGTTGCAAAAGAAATAAAAGAGGATATGGAAAAAGCGACGCCCATGGACAGGCTTGTTTGTGGCGATGTAGGTTATGGAAAAACCGAAATGGCTATGCGTGCTTCTTTTAAAGCGGTTATGGGAGGAAAACAAGTTGCTTTTTTGGCGCCGACAACAATACTCGCTGAGCAACACTATGAAACGCTTCTGGAGCGATTTGAAAAATTTCCCGTGAAAATAGCCCATATGTCTCGCTTTGTTACAAAGGCTGAGCAAAAAAAGATTATAGAGAGATTAGCCTTGGGTGAAATAGATATTCTTATTGGTACTCATCGAATAATTCAAAAAGATATTGTTTTTAAAGATCTTGGTTTAATGATAATCGATGAAGAGCAACGTTTTGGGGTAAAGGATAAAGAAAGACTCAAGGAAATGAAGGCAAATATCGACTCTCTTGCTATGACGGCAACTCCCATACCGCGAACACTTCACATGAGTTTGCTAAAAATTCGCGACATGAGTCTTTTAGAAACAGCTCCGCAAAATAGGCAGGCAATCGAAACGATTATCGATCCCTATAGTGACGAACGTGTTGCTCAGGCGATTCGCCAAGAAGTTGAGCGTGGGGGGCAGGTTTTTTATTTGCACAATCGTGTTGAAAGCTTAGAAGAGGTAAAGTATAAGTTAGAAAAAATTCTGCCAGAGATGATGATCGATTATGCACATGGACAAATGTCTCCCAAAGAGCTGGAAGATATTTTTAGACGTTTTAAAATGGGTGGTTTTCATGTGCTTTTAGCCACGACAATAATCGAAAATGGCATAGATATACCGAATGTAAATACGATTATTATAGACAGAGCAGATATGTATGGCGTTTCCCAGTTGTATCAATTACGTGGACGGGTAGGCCGAAGCGATCGAAAGGCCTATGCGTATTTATTGTATCCTGAAGGAAAGTCTTTGTCTGAAATAGCTATGAAACGCTTGCAAGTTATCTCGGATTTTACGGAACTAGGCTCGGGTTTTAAAATTGCGATGAAGGACATGGAAATTCGCGGAGCAGGTAATTTGCTTGGAAAGGATCAATCGGGTGATGTGTATTCGGTTGGCTTTGACTTGTATGTGCGGCTTTTAGAAGAAGCGGTCAACAAACTTATGGACGAAAACTATGAAGAAAGTGGAGACGTTCTTTTGGAGCTTGATTATAGCGGTTTTATACCAGAGACCTATATAGAAAATCCCGTTACAAAGATGGAATTGTATAAAAAAATTGCTTCTATAGGCAGTCAAGAAGAAATAGAAGGCTTTTATATGGAACTCGAAGACCGTTTTGGTCCTATCCCTGATGAAGTATTTAGTTTGCTTGCTATAGCAGAAATACGTATTATCTGCAAAAAACTTTCAATTGCTTCGTTAAAAGAAAGAATGGGGGTTTTATATATTGAATTTGCAAAGATAGCAAAAATCGATGTTCAAAAAGTACTTTATTTAATTCAAACCTCATCGGGAAGAATTAAGCTCGATCCAAACAAGGCAAATATTCTACAACTTGCAACAGGAAAAATCGGTCTAAAAGAAAAATCTGCATTTATACGGGAAAAACTTGAAACCTTATTGTAATCTAGAAATATCTTTTTATATATGGTAGTATCACAGTATGTATTGCATTAAGACAGGACAAGAATTACGTGTTGCAATCTCAGGTAAAAGCGGTTGTGGAAATACAACAATCAGTGGCTTGCTGGCGAAAACCTTGCATATACGGCTTATAAATTATACTTTTCGCTCGCTTTCTGAAGAAAACGGTTTGAGTTTAAATCAAATCATCGAGAATGCAAAAACAGATGATAGCTATGATTTACTAGTTGATAGAAGGCAGGTTGAGCTTGCAAAAAAAGAATCCTGTGTCTTAGGTTCGCGTTTAGCTATTTGGATGCTGTCGAGTGCAGATCTCAAAGTCTATCTCGTAGCTGATGAAGAAGTACGGGCAAAACGTATCCAAGAACGCGAAGGTGGCTCTCTTCAAGACATTATAGATTTTACTCGAATGCGTGATTCAGAAGACAGAGAACGCTACAAGCGCTTATATTCTATCGATAATGACGATTTTTCCTTTGCTGACTTAATAATCGACGTAAGCAAAAAAAGTCCAGAAGAAATTCTTTTAGAAATTTTAAATGAACTAGAAAAACGCTCTCTTATCGATTGTACACCGATAAAAAATTCAAAAAACTAAGCTATGACTCTTTCCCCAGATGAAATAAAAGCTTTTCAAACGAGTATATTGGAGCATTACTATGAACATAATCGATCGATGCCTTGGAGAGAAAGCTTTGACCCCTATGAAATCTTAGTTTCAGAGTTTATGTTGCAACAAACCCAAGTTTCCAGGGTGCTCCCAAAGTATCTCGAATGGCTGGAAAAATTCCCTCGATTGGAAAACCTCGCCCAAGCCCCTCTTGCGGATGTTTTAATCGCTTGGTCAGGTTTAGGCTATAATCGAAGAGCAAAGTTTTTATGGGAAACAGCTCGCATTATTCACTTTGAAAAGAATGGAATTTTTCCGCATTCTGCTGCGGAACTAGAAAAGCTTCCTGGAATTGGTCCCTATACCGCCCGTGCGGTTCTTTGTTTTTCAAAAAAAAGTCCCGAAGTTTTTATTGAAACAAATATACGATCTGTCTATATTTTTTATTTTTTTAAGGAAAAATCCTTAGTAAAAGATAGTGAACTTTTTCCCTTAATTGAAACAACCCTCTACAAAGAAAATCCAAAAATCTGGTACTATGCCTTAATGGACTATGGCGCTACTCTAAAGAAAAAAATAAAAAACCCCAGTAGAAAAAGTGCACATCACACAAAACAAGCTCCCTTTAAGGGCTCTTTTCGTGAAGTTCGCGGAATTATCCTAAAAGAGCTTACACAAGAGGCAGCCGAAAGTCTTGATTTAAGGCAATTACAAGAAAAACATAAGATTGAATACCAGCTTTTATACGATGCTGCAGAAAAATTATGTAGTGAAGGGCTTGTGCTCAAAGAAGACGATGTCTATGTTTTAGGATAATATTTCCTTTTTTCTATCTAGTTATAAGATGTATAGTGTGATATACTTAAAAAAAACTATAAAGCGAGGTTCTTATATGAAACAATGTGGTGGTAGTACCTTATTTTTGGACAAGACAAATATTACTACTGAGGAAATCTTTTCTATACCAGAGGGAAAAACAGAAAAAGAAGTAAAAATATTCGATAATTTAGACTTAACTGGTTTTGAGCCTAAAAGAGATGTGCCTGGTAAAAAAGTGATTGTTTCAAGAGACAATTTTGGGATTGGGGAAAACCAAGAATCCGCTGCAAAGGCTTTAAAAGCCGCAGGAATTCTTACTATCGTCGTTTCTACAATCGGTAGTGAGTTTAAAAAAATCTTAAAAAATGAAAACATTGTAGTGGTCGATCTCGATAAAAAAACAATAGAAGATATGTTTAAAACATTTTCTGAAAAAGACACAGACTGTCTTGTTTTACTTTCTGAAGATGGAACATCAAAAATAAAGTTGATTTCTGGTAGCTTATCGAAAAGTTATACATTCAATTTGGAAGAGTTTTATAAAAAACTTTTACAAGAGGGTGGCTTGACGAGCTGTAAGAACGTATAAAAAGAATTTAGTTTAATACATCGTAACCACATCCAGCAATGGCTGTGGTTATAGCTTCTTCGATTCCAGCTACACTTTCATCAAAGTTTACTAAAATCTGTGCTTTCATAGCGTTAGAAACGCAAGATTGTACACCAGAAATAGCACTTACCGCAGTATTTACTTTTGCCTCACATTCGTCTCCAGTCATTCCGGCAACATATATCTTTTTTTCCATAATCACGACCTCTTAGTGTTTAATTATACACATTTTGTTTTATTTATCAAGACGTAGTTTTCCTAGCTGTCCACAGGAACCACCTATTTTTCTGCCTCTTTTTTTACGAATTGTAGCATTAATTCCTGCGCTTTGTAGTGTTTTCAAAACCCTTTGTACTTCATTGTTTGAAGGCTCAGAAAAAGGCAGTTCTTCAATCGGGTTCCAAGGAATTAGATTGATATGCACATCAAGATTTTTCGCAAAATCGATAAGTAGGGCTATCTCTTCGGAGCCTGTGTTTATATCTTTCATCAGAGCGACTTCTAAACTCACTCTTTTCTTTCGTTTTTCAATAAAATAGCGAGTTGCTTCTTTGAGTGCGTCAAGCGTGTTTGTTTTCGCTATAGGCATGATAGCTTCTCGTGTTTTTGGGTTTGCAGTTGTTAATGAAATAGCAAGGCGAATATCTGGTCCATTGTCAGCAAGGTCATAAATCCCATCAACAAGCCCGGAAGTTGACAAGGTTATTCTGCGCGGAGAAAGGTTTCTGCCCTTTGGCTCGGTTAAAAACGTAATTGTTTTTCGAATCGCACTAAGATTTTTCATAGGCTCGCCCATACCCATAAAAACAATATTATCTAAGCGCCCGCATATTTTTTCGAGGAAAAAAAATTGCTCTATTATTTCATAGCTTTCCAAATTTCGCTTAAAGCCAAGTGTTCCTGTTTTGCAAAAAGCGCATTTCATAGCGCAACCAACTTGACAAGAGACACAGGCTGTTTTTCGTTTATCTGCATCTATGAGCAAAACTGTTTCAATGCAATGTCCATCAAAGAGCTCAATTTGCAATTTTATTGTACCGTCTGGGTCTTTTAATTCTTGTTGGACTGTGGACCTTGTAATAAAAAAAAGCGCTTCAAGTTTTTCACGTAAATCAATGGGAATATTTGTCATCTGGGAAAAATCAAGAACACCCTGAGAAAGCCATGTATAAATTTGTCTAGAGCGAAAAGGCTTTTCATCCGGTAAAAGTGCAGAAATTTCTGCAGCTTCTAGACCTAAAATTGCTTTTTTTGTCATTATACTGAGTGTTTTTTATGACTGCAATCTGTCAAGCATTTCTTTTATAGCTTGGCTTCGCATTCCTGTTTTATAAAAACTTTGTAAGATTTCAATCGCTTTGTTTTTTTGGTTGAGTTTAATATAGCAGTCTGCAAGATCTATGTAGAGTCGATAATTTTTCATATCTGCTTGCAGGAGGCGAGTGAGGCTTTCAATTGCTTCTTCATAGCGACCTTCACCCTTGCTGATTAAGCTCAAGCCAAGAACAGCAAAAACATCAAATTCGATATTTAAGGCCTTGTTATAGTATTCTGTTGCTCTCGCATAATCTCCAGTGTTGCGATAGGCATCTCCAGCACGAGTTAAAATAACCTTATTGTTTGGATCTATTTCTAAAATTTTATTCCAATACACAATGGATTTATGCTGTTGATTCATTCCTCTATAACAATCAGCTAAGCCAAAAAGAGCATAAAAATTGTTTTGATCTATTTCAAGAGCTTTTTTGAAAAAATCTATGCCTTTATCGAAGGTTTTTAGCTTTCTGTGGCAGTTCCCTATAGATGTCAATATGCGAATGTCGACGAGTTCTTCGCTTTGTTCCAATATTTTGGTCCAATAATAAAGAGCATCTCTATATTCTTTAAAATCATAATGAAGATGACCTAATCCGATGAGAGCATAGGCATTTTTTTCTTCCATATCGAGAACGCTTAAATAAAGTTCTTTTGATTTTCTAAAATCACGTATTTTTCGGTAGGCATCTGCTATTCTTGTGAGAACTGTAATATTTCTATTGTCGTGTAACAAGTATTGTTCCCAAATTTCTATCGCTTTATTGTATTTATTGAGAGCTTTATAAC
>FZPS01000045.1_pt74 | contig 28233 bp, 30 predicted proteins | sample 1817821 | NCBI WGS metagenome assembly FZPS01 (sample SAMEA104158645, study PRJEB21678) | metagenome | place: Germany | collected 2015-04-21
AAATAATAAATGATATTCTATTATCAAGTACTATATGTAAGTACTAAAATTCAAAAGGAGAGAAGAACATGTCAAAAATTACCATGAGCACACCGTTAGTCGAGATTAACGGCGACGAAATGACTCGAATCATTTGGGACTATATCAAAGAGCATCTAATTCTGCCCTATGTCGATCTGAAAACCGAGTACTATGATTTGTCGTTGCCCGAGCGCGACAAGACTGATGATCAAATCACAGTCGCAGCGGCAGAAGCCATTAAGAAGTATCGTGTAGGCGTTAAGTGCGCAACCATTACCCCTAATGCTCAGCGCGTAGAGGAATACAATCTAAAGCGCATGTACAAGAGCCCCAACGGTACTATCCGCGCGATATTAGACGGCACAGTTTTCCGCGCGCCCATTATTGTTTCATGCATTAAACCCTTCGTACGCCCATGGGTAAAGCCTATCACTATCGCTCGTCATGCTTACGGCGATATTTACAAGTGCCAGGAATTCAGAGTTCCCACAAGCGGCAAGGCTGAAATCAAATTCACAGCCGAAAACGGTGAAGTGCTGTATAACGAAACAGTATTTGATTTCAAGACACCCGGCGTTCTTATGGGAATGTATAATAAAGACGATTCTATTATCAGCTTCGCAAGAGCTTGCTTCAACTACGCGCTTTCCACAAAGCAGGATTTGTGGTTCTCAACTAAGGACACAATCTCAAAGAAGTATGACCATACATTCAAGGATCTGTTCCAAGAGGTATATGAAAAGGAATACAAGGCAGATTTCGAGACGCACGGCTTAGAATACTTCTATACATTGATTGACGACGCTGTAGCGCGCGTAATGCGTTCAGAGGGCGGCTTCATATGGGCTTGCAAGAACTACGACGGCGATGTTATGAGCGACATGGTTGCTTCTGCTTTCGGTTCACTGGCTATGATGACAAGCGTTCTCGTTTCGCCCGACGGCAATTTCGAATACGAAGCTGCTCACGGCACAGTTACACGCCACTACTACAAGCACCTCAAGGGCGAAGAAACCTCCACGAACTCAATGGCTACTCTGTTCGCATGGACAGGCGCATTGAAGAAGCGCGGCGAGCTTGACAACAACCAAGCATTAGTTGACTATGCTAACAAGATGGAGCAGGCAGCGCTTACTACAATTGAAAGCGGCTATGTAACAAAGGACTTGGCTTCATTGGTAGAGCTTGAGAACATACATATCCTCAACACTGAGGGCTTTATACTGAAGATTAAGGAATTCTTCGATACAATGGCGTAAAAGTTAGCGCAAATAGTTAGACCCCTTTTATGAGGGGTCTTTTTTTATTCAAGGTCACAAAGAAAAAGCCCGCAAAACTTGATGTTTACGGACTTTTTGCTGGTCTGGGTGACAGGAATTGAACCTGCGACCTCTTGAACCCCATTCAAGCACGCTACCAAACTGCGCCACACCCAGCCGCTATTCACAAAGGGTATAATAGCAAAAAATACAGCACTTGTCAAGGGGAAATATGAAAATATTTTGTATATGTGTGCATCACTCAACCTCCGGCAGAAGATAACCGTAGCCCTCCTTTTCCATATCCTCCTTAGGTATAAAGCGAATCGCCGCACTGTTTATACAGTAGCGCATTCCGCCTGATTCTATTGGTCCATCGTCAAACACATGCCCTAAATGCGCGTCGCCTACCCTGCTGCGCACCTCTGTTCGCTCCATGCCAAATGATAAATCATCATTCTCTGTAACTACATTAGGGTCTATGGGCTTTGCGAAACTCGGCCAGCCGCAGCCGGAATCGAACTTGTCCTTTGACGAAAAAAGCGGCTCACCCGTTGTAATATCAACATAAATGCCTGCCCCGAAATTATTCCAATACTCGTTTTCAAAGGGCGGTTCGGTGGCGCTACGCTGCGTAACCTCAAATTGCGTTTTAGTAAGCGATTTCTTTAGCTCGTCGGGGCTCTTTTTGCTGTAATCAGCGGGGTTCACAAGCGCATTTGACGCTTTTTCTATCTTTGCTTTCGGAATGTGGCAATAACCGTTGGGGTTCTTTTCAAGATATTTTTGATGGTATTCCTCTGCCTTATAGTAGTTTTCCAAGGGCTTAACCTCTATCGCGATTTTAACATCATATTTCGCTTGCAGCCTGGCTATTGAACGCTCTATTACAGCGAGGTCATCAGAGTTGGTGTAATAAATGCCTGTGCGATACTGCGTGCCTATATCCGCGCCCTGACGATTGCGTGAGGTCGGGTCTATTGAGTCGTAAAATAATTCGAGCAGGAACTCAAGCGAAATTACATCGGGGTCATATTCCACGCGAACTGTTTCTGCGTGCCCTGTGTTCCTGTGGCATACATCCTCATAAGAAGGATTCTTAGTTTTGCCGTTTGCATAGCCCACTTCGGTATATGTTACGCCGCGAATCGCACTTAAATACGCTTCCGTTCCCCAAAAGCAGCCGCCTGCTAAATAAATCTCTGCCATATAATCACCTTTTTTTATTTATTTTATCACATAACACAAGGTATATACACCTTGCATATGTGTATTCTTTTAAGCGAATACTACTTAAAAAGCCGTAAAGGAGGTGGAAGCATGAAACGCATTGTGGGACATCCTGAAATACCGCTTGGCTTCGGCATGGCGTTGATGCAGGATATAGACGCGTACAATTTCTTCTCAAATCTATCCGAAGAACAGCAGTGGAGAATAATTGAACGCACACATGGGATAAGCTCAAAAGAAGAAATGCAGGACTTTGTTGGGAATCTCCCACGCTTTCTGTAATAGAAATGTATTTCCCTTTCATCGTACGACATATGGGTATGAATTCGCTTGAACAAAACGCAAAGCAAGGTTATAATCATACTATATGTCGTATTTTGAAAGGAGATTTTATGGCTATAGATAAGAATACATCAAGAAAAGCGTCTCAAGTTACGGATAGCAACGACGAAAAGCTAAAGGCTCTTGAGCAGGCGCTTACTCAGATAGAAAAGAAGCATGGCGCGGGAACTGTAATGAAGATGGGTTCCAAGCCCATTGAGGCTCCACCCGTTATCCCGACCGGCTGTCTTGATATTGACTACGCTTTGGGCATTGGCGGCATTCCAAGAGGAAGGATTATAGAAATATTCGGGCCTGAATCCTCAGGCAAAACAACTATAGCTTTGCACATAATTGCAGAAGCGCAAAAAATGGGCGGCATAGCTGCGTTTATTGACGCAGAGCACGCATTGGACCCCATATACGCCAAGAGGTTAGGAGTCGATATAAACGAGCTGTTAATTTCTCAGCCGGACTATGGCGAGCAGGCTTTAGAGGTTGCGGAGGATTTAGCGCGAAGCTCAGCGGTTGATATTATAGTCGTTGACTCGGTTGCGGCGCTCGTTCCCAAGGCTGAATTAGATGGCGATATGATTGACAGCACCGTGGGCTCGCAAGCGCGCCTGATGTCAAAGGCATTGCGCAAAATAGCAGGTACAATAAGCAAAACAAACTGCACGCTTATATTCATTAACCAGCTGCGTGAAAAGATAGGCGCTATGTTCCAAAACCCCGAAACCACAACGGGAGGCAGGGCATTGAAATTCTTTGCTACTATCAGAATAGATGTTCGTAAGGGCGAGCCTATTAAGAACGGCAGCGAAATAATAGGCAACCGCACCAAAGTAAAGATAGTAAAGAACAAGCTGGCACCGCCATTCAAGAATGTTGGGTTCGACATTATATTCGGCGAAGGCGTATCAAAGCATGGCTCAATAGTTGACTTGGCTACAGAATTAAAGATTTTGACGCGCACGGGCTCATGGTACTCATACGGCGATATGCGCTTGGCACAGGGCAGAGACAATGTAAAGACCTTCTTGAAAGAAAACCCGGAGCTTTGCGACGAAATAGAAAAGAAGGTGCGCGAAGAATTGGCAGCCCAAGCAAATAAACCAACAGAATAAGCCTTGACTTATCATTAACCATACGAAAGGCGGCTTGTCCGCTTTTCTTTTATTTTGCAGGGAAAGAGTTTTGAGCTAATGCAACAAGATATAGACAACAAAAAAGGCGGTGCGTACCGCCTTTATGCTTTTTGCTTATAACTTATCAGCCCTCAATATTTGTGTCATGGAAAATGAAGTCCGGTTCAGGTAACTCAGGACCATAGATTGATACAAGAGTGATTACCGGCGGTTCCTTGATTGTTTCGCCTCTGCGCTCTAGCTTTGCAATCTCCTCAAATATCTCCATGCCCTCGGTAACAACACCAAACGTTGCGTATTCGCCGTTGAGAGGTATTGTGTTCGCTGTATTCAAGCAAATATAGAACTCAGTAGAAGCGGTGTCGTACTTGCTTGTACCGTCTTCCATATCTTTTGACAGACGCGCCATAGCTATAACGCCTTTGCCATGTGATAGAGTATTCTCAAATTCGTTGGCGGAGAATTCACCGAATATTGTGTAACGACCTACTTCGGGAACCCTTTCCTTCCAGCCCTCAGTATATACGCCGCCGTATATCGCTGTGTCTTGAACAAGCCTGTGTAATACTATACCGTTGTAGAAGCCCTGCCTTGCAAGATATACAAAGTTATAAACTGTTTGGGGGGCTTTGTGGGCATATAAGTCAATCTTTATTACGCCATAGTCTTTAATAACCATTTCGCACTTGATAATTTGCGGCTCGACTGCTGTAGGAGCAGGAGTTGTATCTGCACCCGGCGTTGCGGAGCCTGAAGGTTGACCTGGGGTATCATTATTACAACCTGCAAATGCAAGCAGCATACCTGCGCAAAGGATTATCGCAATTAGTTTTTTCATGCCATTATCTCCTTATTTGTTTTTTATAAATATATCATCAAACGCAATAATTATCAACCGATTTTTTCGTTTTTCCGCGGGTTGCATTAATATTCACTTAATTCCACAATTTATTGATTTTTAAGTATAAAATAATCACCATATGGTAAATTGTTAACAATGCATAAACCACAAATATTAACCACATAAGCAGCCTGAATACAAAAACCGCTTGCAACAGGTACAGTATAGCCAATGAAATTCCTGTGAATACAACCTTTACTAAGAACGCGATTCTATAATCTTTGAGAAGAAATCTGCCTATTGGATTTGCTTCGATTTCCAGCCCGAATTTATCCACAAGCATTGTTGTAGCGTACAAATCAAACAGATTAAGCAAATAAATTATTAAAGCTAAAAGCAGCATTATGCGTAATTAGCTATGATGTACTCATAGCAGGGCTTGGGAACTATTTTCTCTATTGCCTCGAAGTTCTTTTCGCTTATGTATTTTCGAACCTTGCTTGCGCTTATGCCGCCTGTACGCTCTATTTCAACAAGCTCTATGTCGAATTTGGGCAGTATCGCCTTCATACGCTGATTATATGAGTTTGTTACCGCACAGAAGGGCTCTGTTCCCACAAAGCGCTTTGTAATGCCTAACGCGGGAGCAATTTTTGAGCCGAAAAGCGTCAAATCTAAGTCCGCGTTGATGTTCTCGGCGTTTGCCAAATCCTTGATAAAATATGTCGGGAACGTAGCCGACGAAATAATGTAATCGGAGCTTTTGTGCAGGCAGATATTTTTTATATGCGCCGTTGATTTTTTTACAAGCTCGAAACGCACGTCCGTCGGAAACATGCTCTTATCCTCTGAAAGCACGAACACATGCAGCACTCTGCATGCCTTTGAGGCTGTTTCCATAAGATAGAGATGGCCGTTAGTTATGGGATTGCAGTTGCATACTATGGAGCCTATTACGGTTTGCGATTCGTTGTATTCTTCGGGAACCGTTGATAGCGACTTGATGAATTTATCTAATCCGAACTTGTCGTTTTCCATCATGCAGGCGTATTCTGTTTTTGCTAATGTGTAGAAGCCTAATGAGGAAAACAGCGATTCATTTTCGGGCTTGGTGTATAGGAACAGCTTTATTATGCCGTTTCTGTACGCATGGGAAGCAAGCTCGCTGACTACCTGAGCGCAGGCGTTGTTGCCCTGCTCGGTAGGCGAAACGGCTATGTACTTCAACACATTTCCCACCAATGAGCCCGTAGCGACTATGTTGTCGCTGTCGTCAAGCAGGTTTACTGTGAAATCTGCGTCGGTTTCAGGAAATAAGCCGAGGGAGTTCAAAAACTCCTTTGTGGCTTTAATAGCCTTATGCGTCCCCTCCCCTGAGGAAAGGGACGCATTGTATAAATGTGCAGGCTTATACATCAATCGTCAACCTCACGAATGACATCTATAATTGAGTTGTCGCGATACATCAACAGTCCGACAACCCTGTCCTTATACTTTATGGGTTCGGGCTTGCCGGCTATTGCATATGCCTTGTCACGCAGCTGCTCTATTGTCATAACGGGCAGCTTTGCCGCAAGCAGCTTCTCGCGCAATTCGGGGCGATTCGGGTTTACGGCAATGCCTTGATCTGTTACTACAACGTCAATAGTGTAGCCGGGTGTTACAATGGTGTTTACCCTGTCGCAAACGCAGGGGATTCTGCCTCTCAACAGCGGTGTTACAACTATTGTTAAGCTTGCGCCTGCCGCTGCGTCGGGGTGTCCGCCTACCGCGCCTCTTATAACGCCGTCTGAGCCTGTCATAACATTGATGTTGAAGTTCGTATCAACCTCTAATGCCGACAGTATGCAGAAATCTAACTGATTTACAGCCGCGCCCGCGTTCATGTAGCTTGCGTAGTATGAAGCGTCTATCTGATGATGGAAGCGGTTGTTCTTGAGTGAGTTTGCCGCTATTAAGTCGAATGACTGCACATCAAGTATCTTCTTAACTAAACCTTCCTCATACATTTCTACTATCTGACCTGTTATACCGCCAAGCGCGAACCTTGCCTTGTAGTTCTTCTGAATCATCTTCTCGCGCAAATATCTTGCGGTTGCCAAGGATGCGCCGCCGGAGCCCATCTGCATTGAGAAATCGTCATTAAAGTAGCCGCTGTGCTCTATAACGTCTGCCGCCGCTTTTGCGATTAACAGCTCCTTGGGGTTCTTTGTGTAGCGTGTCGCGCCGCTCATAATGCCAGCGGGGTCACCTATCGAATCAACCTGAACAATGTATTCGACATGGGATTCAGGTATGCTGAAGGGCGTATTAGGGTACGAAACTATTGTGTCTGTAACGATTATGGTTGTATCGGCATATAGCGCGTCTAACTTTGCGTAGCCCAAGCTGCCGCACGCCTTGCCCTCATCGCTTTCACGGTTGTAGCCGTTAGCGTTTCCGAAAGGATCGCAGGAGGGCGCGCCCAAGAAAGCGACATCGATATGCAGCTCACCGGATTCGATAGCCGCTGCTCTGCCGCCATGGCTTCTGAATACTACGGGAATATCCATTAAGCCGTGCGATACTGCCTTTGCGAGATCGCCGCGCATACCGCTTGTTTCGATTCTGCGCACAACGCCGTTCTTAATGTGCTGAATCATAGGCGCGTGAACCTCGTTCAATGAGCTTGCGGCAATTACCAAGTCCTTTATGCCCATTTTCGCTATCGTGTCCATAACGGTATTGACAACGTTGTCGCCATTTCTGAAATGGTGGTGGAACGAAATGGTCATACCGGATTTCAGACCGCTGTATTCTATTGCCCTTTCAAGAGAGGGCATTATCTTGTTGTGCTGGAACTGCCTTTCACGCATTACGCGCGTATCCTTCTTGGGAACCTTCTTTTCGTCGTACTTGCCGTGAATAGCGTTTATGCCTTGGATATTGGGAATTTTATCTATATCGAAACTCATTGCTCACACCTCCTCATATACTGCGTGCGCCGCTTCGTAGCGTTCAATCATAAGCTTTGCACGTTCTACAACCGGCTTATCTATCATCTTACCGTTAAGCGCTATAACGCCTGAACCGCGGCTTTCGGCTTCTTTTATAGCTTCGATTATCGCAAATGCCTTTTCCAATTCCTTCTCAGTGGGAGTGAATATCTCATGCAATGGAGGAATCTGACGGGGGTTTATTACGCTCTTTCCGTCAAAGCCCAGCGACTTAATCAAGGTTGCTTCTTTCCTGAAGCCTTCCTCATTATTTACATCGCTATAAACAGTATCGATTGCCATAAGCCCTGCGGCGCGCGCCGCGTTTACTATCATTGAACGCGCGAACATAAGCTCTACGCCGTCTGCAGTACGAGATGTTTTTAAGCTCGAAACATAGTCCTCAGCACCTAACGCTATGGCAACGAGTCTCTTAGATGAAACCGCAATATTATACGCTTCAAGCACGCCGCGCGCGCTTTCTATAGCCGCCATCATCTTAGTTGTGCCTACGGGGATTCCCGCTTCCTTTTCTATGCGCTCGATTTCTCTTTCGCAATCTATAACATCTTGAGCTGTTTCTGTTTTCGGAAGCCTTATAACATCGGGCTGTGCCCTTACAATAGCTTCAAGATCATCAATACCGTACTTTGAGTTCAAGTCATTTATGCGGACAACTATTTCTTTCTTGCCGAAATTCAGCTGTGTGAGCGCGTTGTAAACCAAGAAACGCGCCGCGTCCTTCTCGTTAATGCTTACGCTGTCCTCTAAATCGAACATTATGCTGTCTGAACCGTAAATGTGAGCATCCTTTATCATTCCGGGATTGTTGCCGGGAACAAACAACATACTTCTTCTTAACTTTGAAAGTGCCATATTACTTGCCTCCGCCCCATTCGTAATCAGCGCATTCCGCTGCACGAAATGCCGCCGCCTTTGTACGAGCTGCTACCGTACAGTCCAAAGCACCCTTATCAACCGCCGTAACAACTGCGCTGTCAACTCCCAAAGAAGTGAGAGTATCGTTGATAACCTTCCTGATCTGGTTGCCATATTGCCTGATAACATTGCTTTCCAAATGGATTACTATGCCACCTGTCTTTTCTGTGTTTGGTTCCACTCGGACGACAATATCGCTTGATTCCATAGTGCCTGCGACGCCAACGGTCTTGATTTGCATTTTGATTTCATCTCCTTCGTCTTATTGTCATGCGACAGTCCGTTCACATAATTAGAACAAACCAAGATAAATTTACACCTATTTACACGGGGTGTCAAGCTAAAAGAGCTGTATTTATGGCGTAATTCGTTTAATATAAAGTATAATTTAACCGTAGCTGTGTTGTGTAGGCATCAATTCTGCACCGTATGACAGTATTCTCAGCGATTTGCGCAAAATTAAGCTAATTCTCGGCAATTTATTATAGAATATATCCATAAATATATTTGTAAAACAGCTTATTTCGACTTTACTTATAACATAGATGTATGTTACACTAACTTTTGGCGTGAAAACTTGCGCAATTTGTGCATGTCAAATGCGCACGAAACTATATGGGAGGTCTTTTCTTATGGCAAATGAATGCAATGCCCAAAAAGAGCTTTATTCGAAGATGGACGCGATTATTGCGAAGTGGAGAAATGAACCGGGCGGATTGATTCCTATCATGCAGGGCGCACAAGAAATATTCGGTTGCGTAAGCGAAGAGGTTCAGACTTACATCGCAGAATCCCTCAACATTCCCGTTTCAGAAATCTATGGCGTTTCCACATTCTATTCGCTTTTCACACACCAAGCCAAAGGAAAATATGTTATTGGTCTTTGCCTTGGAACTGCTTGCTATGTACGCGGAGCACAGGCAGTTATCGACGAGCTTCAGAAGGAGCTGAAAATCGAAGTAGGTCAAACAACTGAGGACGGGTTGTTTACGCTTGATGCCACAAGGTGTATAGGTTGCTGCGGTTTGGCTCCCGCAATGATGATTAACGACGAAGTTTACGGGCAGCTGACACCTGCAGATATTCCAAGAATTCTTGAAGAATATCGCAGCAGATAAGCCCAACACAAAAAACTATCAATATTCGGAGGTATATAATGAAGAATTTGGAAGAGCTGAACGCAATTCGCGATAAGGCGTTAAACTCAATAAATAGTTCCAATAGCTCAACCTCTACTCGTGTATTAGTCGGTATGGCAACTTGTGGCATGGCTGCAGGTGCACTCCCCGTATACGAAGTATTAAAGGAAAAGGTTGAAAAAGCAAATCTTAAGGATGTTTTTGTTACACAAACAGGCTGTATAGGCGTATGCCGCTTAGAACCCATCGTAGAGGTTTACAAGGGCGGTCAAAGAGTTACATATGTAAAGGTAACTCCCGAAATGATTGAGCGCATATTTGATGAGCACATAGTAGGCGGCAAGGTTGTAAACGAATTCACAATAGGGCACCATGACGGTCAACCGAACGCAAACTCGGTAAACGAGCTTGATTTCTTCGCAAAGCAGGCGCGCGTTGCATTGAGAAACTGCGGTATCATCAACCCCGAAAACATCGAAGAATACTTTGCTTTTGACGGTTATAAGGCATTAGGCAAGTGCTTGACAGAGCTCACCTCTCAGGAGGTTATTGATATTATTAAGGCTTCCGGTCTGCGTGGCAGAGGCGGCGGCGGCTTCCCGACAGGCATGAAGTGGCAGTTCGCAGCAAACACACAGAGCGAAATAAAGTATGTAGTTTGCAATGCTGACGAGGGCGACCCCGGCGCATTCATGGACAGATCCGTATTAGAGGGCGACCCGCACGCATTGTTGGAAGCTATGGCAATAGCCGGCTACGCAATAGGCGCAAATCAGGGTTATATTTATGTTCGTGCAGAATATCCCGTTGCTGTTAAGCGTTTGTATAAAGCGATTGATCAGGCAAAGGAATACGGCGTATTGGGCAAAAACATATTCGGCACAGATTTCAGCTTCGATATTGAGTTAAGGCTCGGTTCGGGTGCATTCGTTTGCGGTGAGGAAACAGCGCTAATAGCTTCAATAGAGGGTATGCGCGGCGAACCTCGTCCCCGTCCTCCATTCCCCGCAGTTAAGGGATTGTTCGGCAAGCCCACACTATTGAACAATGTTGAAACATACGCAAATATTCCTCAGATTATTTTGAGAGGCGCAGATTGGTTCGCTAAGATGGGTACCGAAAAGAGCAAGGGCACGAAGGTATTCGCATTGGGCGGCAAGATTTCAAACACCGGCTTGGTTGAAATACCTATGGGCACAACCCTGCGCGAAGTTGTATTCAACATCGGCGGCGGCATTCCCGGCGGCAAAGCTTTCAAGGCTGCACAGACAGGCGGTCCCTCGGGCGGCTGCATACCTGCCGAGAAGTTAGATGTTCCAATCGACTATGATAACTTGGTCGCTATCGGCTCAATGATGGGCTCTGGCGGTATGATTATCATGGACGAGGACAACTGCATGGTTAACATCGCAAAGTTCTTCTTAGAGTTCACGGTTGACGAAAGCTGCGGCAAATGTCCTCCCTGCCGCATAGGTACAAGGCGTATGCTTGAAATGTTAGAGAAGATCACTGAAGGACGCGGCGAAGAGGGCGACTTGGAAAAGCTCGAAACATTAGCTGAGAACATCAAGGCTGCTTCTCTTTGCGGCTTAGGTCAGACCGCTCCCAACCCCGTTTTGAGCACAATTCGCTACTTCCGCCACGAATACGAGGCACATATCCGCGAAAAGCGCTGCCCTGCCGGCGTATGTAAGCACCTGTTGCAATACTTCATCAATGCTGATAAGTGCATAGGCTGCGGCGCCTGCGCAAGAGTTTGCCCCGTAAACGCTATAAGCGGCAAGGTAAAATCACCCTTCCATATAGACACCACTAAGTGCATTAAGTGCGGCGCATGTATGGATACCTGCAAGTTCAGCGCAATTTACAGAAAGTAAAGCAAAGTACATAAGTAAAAGGAGCGTGAAAGCGCTCCTTTTTTGTTGCCGGGCGACATGAGATAAACTGCGGTCATGAAATAATTCGCTTACGTGGTAACCCCTCACTCCACGCTCAACTCCCCCCTAGCAAAAAAGGCGCAATGTGCGCCCATTGATTTATCACTTATTTACTATTAACTAACCTCGCCTGCGGGGACAAGGTGTTTAACATAGGTCTTATACGAGATTAGCATAAACACGCTTGCTGTTGTGAAGCCTACTACTTCTGCAATGGGATATGCTAACCAAATATAGCTTAGCCCAAACAGCTTTGAGAAGAAATACGCCACAGGCAATATTACTACAACCTGTCTCATAAGCGTAATAATCAGGCTGAAAACTCCCCTTCCTATTGAATTGAATGTGGTTATGAACACTATCGTAATAGCAGCTAACGGGAATGAAAAGCTTATTGTTCTAAACGCTTTTATGCCTATTTGCAGCATTTCCTCGTCTGCGTTGAACAGCCCTAACAGCTGTGTGGGGAAAGCCTGCATAAATATAAAGCCCAGTATCATAATTGCAAACGCATAAAACAGGGTTGTTTTTAATGTCTTAATAAAGCGATACTTATTCTTTGCGCCATAGTTATATGCCAATATGGGCAACGCTCCCGATGTTAAGCCGAACACGGGCATAAATATAAACGATTGCACCTTGAAGTACACTCCCAATACATTTACAGCTATTGACGAGAACGAAATCAGAATGCTGTTTAGCACCAAGGTTGTGAACGACATGACCGACTGCATCAGGATAGACGCTATGCCAACCTCGTATATTCCGAAAATAATCTTTGAATCAGGCTTGAAGCGCCTGAACCTGATATGCAGTATATCGTTCTTCTTATAAAAGAATAAAAAGTAAATGCCTATAAGCATGCTTACTACTTGCCCTAATACCGTCGCATAGGCCGCGCCGGCTATGCCCATGGGCTTTACTCCGAAATAGCCGAATATGAATATTGGGTCAAACACTATGTTTGTAATAGCACCAGCTAACTGAATGAGCATGGGGTGCAGCATATTGCCCGTTGCCTGCAAAATCTTTTCGCAAACAGTTGCCACAACGCTTGCCATACAAAGCCCGCCGCATATTCTAAGATAGATTGTGGCTTGCTCGATAATATCTGAGTCGTCGGAAAAAAGGCTCATCAGCGTTCTTGAGAGCAGCAGGAAAACAACCGACAGCACTAATGAACTGACGACTGCCAGAAACATGCCGTTTGCGCCTGCTCTGTTTGCGTACTCGTTCTGCTTTTCACCTAATTTTCTTGCTATAAGCGAGTTGGTGCCTACGCCGGTGCCTACGCCTATGCCGACAATAAGCATTTGAAACGGAAACGCCAAGGAAACGCCCGTCAACGCGTTCTGACTTATCTGCGCTACGAAAATGCTGTCAACTATATTGTAAAGCGCTAATGTGAGCATGCTCAGCATCATGGGCAGGCTCATTGTTATAAGCAACTTTGGTATGGGCTGAGTGCCCATCTTGTTTTCTTTTGTTGTAATCTCTTTCATACTCTAAATCTTTCCTGTAATCCAATATTGAACTATCGCGGCACATTCGCGAAGATAGTTGTTTAGCGTAATGTACCAAACGCTCTCGCTGCCTATGCCCTCCGCTTCTATGCCGTGCTTTTTCGCCACTTGCTCCGCTCTGAACACATGGAAATCTGTTGTAACAAACACGATTTTCGCTCCGTTCGGGAATAATCCCTTAATTATCTCATTAGAGAATACGAAGTTCTCAACCGTGCTCGTTGATTTATCCTCCATGTAGATTTTGCTTTCGTCTATATTATGCGCAACTAAATACCGCTTCATAGCAAAGGCTTCTGATATTGCTTCTCCCCTGCCTTGACCGCCTGAAACTATGATAATTGATTCGGGGTTGGCATTGTGGTATTCGATAGCTTTATTAAGCCTGTTGGCAAGCGTTAAGGTTACCCTTTCGCCCTTAATACCTGCACCCAGCACAATTATCGCGTCAGCACCCTGCGGAGGGTCATTCTGCGCGGTAAACGTAAGCGCGGTTGTTACGCACAAGGTAATTCCGAACAGAATATAGGAAAAAGCGACGAAATATACAAGTATTCTCCACGCTATATGGCGTTTACACAGCTTTTTTATTAAGCCTAAGAAAATCCCCATAAACAGCAAAGGAGTGCCGATGATTAAAGGCATTATATGACCAAGACTGAAATTGCCTATCCTCAGCACAACCAATAATACCGTATCTAATACCAATAAGCTGCCTGCCAGGATCAGAAAAACCCTGAGCAAGCCCAAAATAAGCTTTCGTATCCGCATGAGAATTAACGCAGCTTATTTACTATTTCGTTTTGAATTCGCTCTATGAATTCTTGTAGGGGCATTGTGCCTAAATCGCCGTCCTTGCGTGAGCGTACCGCGACTACGGAGTTCTCTACCTCTTTATCGCCCACTATCAGCATATAGGGGATTTTCTGCATCTGAGCTTCTCTAATTTTGTAGCCAAGCTTTTCGCTTCTGAGGTCGGTTTCTACACGAATACCTAACGCTTGCAGCTTATTCGCAATATCTACCGAAGCGTCATGCGTGCGGTCTGTCATAGCGAGTACCTTTACCTGAACGGGAGCCAACCAGGTCGGGAATGCGCCCGCGTATTTTTCAATAAGCAACGCCAATGTGCGCTCATAGCAGCCAATGGAGGTTCTGTGCAGCACTATGGGGTACTTCTTTTCGCCGTCTGCGTCCGTATAAACCATTCCGAAGCGCTCGGCCAGCTGGAAGTCTATCTGAATGGTGATAAGCGTATCCTCCTTGCCGTGAACATTCCTTATCTGAATGTCAAGCTTAGGACCATAGAAGGCAGCTTCGCCGCTTGCTTCGGTGTATTTAATGCCTATGTCGTCAAGTATTTCGCGCATCATGTTCTGGGTGTGCTCCCAGCTTTCCTTATCGCCTATGTACTTCTCTGTATTGTTCTCGTCCCACTTTGAGAACCTGTATGATACATCTTCGACTAAGCCCAATATTTCAAGGAAGTACTTTGCTAAATCCAAACAGCCTCTGAACTCGTCAGCGACTTGGTCGGGTCGGCAAGCGATATGTCCCTCCGAAATCGTGAACTGGCGCAATCTTATAAGACCGTGCATTTCGCCGCTCGACTCGTTTCTGAAAAGCGTTGAGGTTTCGGAGAGTCGCATAGGCAGGTCGCGGTATGAGCGTGAACGCGTTAAATACGCCATGAACTGGAACGGGCAGGTCATGGGGCGCAGAGCTAATACCTCGGCTTCCTCGTCGTCGGGGTCGCCCATTATGAACATACCGTCTCTGTAATGGTACCAATGGCCCGAAATTTTATACAAATCGCGCTTTGCCATTAACGGAGTCTTTGTCATCATATAGCCGCGTCTTTGCTCCTCGTCCTCAACCATGCGCTGCAATATCTGCAATACCTTTGTTCCCTTGGGAAGCATTATGGGCAAGCCCTGCCCTATTATATCTACGGTTGTGAACAGCTCAAGCTCTCTGCCCAGCTTGTTATGGTCGCGCTTTTTGGCTTCTTCTAACTTTGTCAGGTACTCGTCTAAGTCGGCTTGCTTATCGAAGGCTGTGCCATATACCCTGCACAGCATGCGGTTTTTCTCATTTCCTCTCCAGTAAGCACCCGCAACATGAGTCAGCTTAAACGCCTTTACCCTGCCGGTGCTTTGAAGGTGAGGACCCGCGCATAAATCAACGAATTCGCCCTGACGATAGAAGCTGATTACGGCGTCCTCAGGCAAATCTCTTATAAGCTCCGCCTTGTAGGTCTCGCCCATGCCCTCTACATAAGCTATAGCCTCTTCGCGCGGCATTTCGAAGCGTTCTAAGGGATAGTCCGCCTCGATTATCTTCTTCATCTCTTTTTCTATTGCCTCGAAGTCCGTTATAGACAATGCAGGTGTTATATCGAAATCATAGTAATAGCCATTTTCAATAGCAGGACCAATAGCGAGCTTTGCTTCGGGATATAAGCGTTTTACAGCCTGTGCCAATATATGCGAAGCGGTGTGGCGGTAAGCGTGGCGCCCCTCTTCGTCATCAAAAGTTAACAGCCTTAATGTGCAATCTGAATCAATAGGCATAGTAGCGTCAACAACCTTGCCGTTTACTTCCGCGGCAAGCGTCGCTTTTTTAAGGCGCGGGCTTATCTCCCCCGCAATGTCGTAGGCACTAAGCCCGTTGGCAAACTCGCGGATTGAGCCATCGGGAAAAGTAATTTTCATTTCATTCTCCTCCGATTCAGATATTTTATCTTGAAATTATAACCCTTAAAAAATAGGTTGTCAAAGAGAAATCGGCATATAAAGCGCCATTATGCAATATGACTTAATCACATATCCGAATATATAATCAAATATATTCACAACACAGGCTGTTTAAGTGCAAAAAAGCCTATATTTATGGGCATTTTCGGGGTTTCCATAAGCCCTGTATGCTACATTGCTTTAATTGCACGCGATATAAATAAATGTTATAATAATCGCAAGAATAGAATGATTGCAGAAGCAATTTTGAAAGTGAGGTAATACTGCATGGCAAAAGTCATCATTAACGAAGAACGCTGTAAGGGCTGCGGGTTATGCGTTAGAGCTTGTCCGAAAAAGATTATGCAGCTTTCAAAGACAAAGTTAAACTCTAAAGGCTATCACCCTTCCGAAGTTACAGATATGTCTCAATGCATCGCTTGTGCTTCATGCGCACGCACTTGTCCTGACGCTGTAATCGAAATTTATAAGTAAAGGAGCGATACTATGACGAATACAAAGAAACAACTTATGAAAGGTTGCGAAGCGATAGCTGAAGCTGCAATTCAAGCCGGCTGCCGCTATTTTTTTGGCTACCCTATCACTCCGCAGAATGATATTCCCGAGTATATGGCGGCTCAAATGCCCAAGGTCGGCGGCACATACCTGCAAGCCGAAAGCGAAGTCGCCGCTATAAACATGGTATATGGCGCGGCAGGCGCAGGCGCAAGGGTTATGACATCAAGCTCAAGCCCCGGTATCAGCTTGAAGTCCGAAGGCATATCGTATGTTGCTGGCGCTGAGCTTCCCTGCTTCATTGTAAATATGATGCGCGGAGGTCCCGGACTTGGCTCGATTCAGGCATCACAGGGCGACTATTTCCAAGCTACAAAGGGCGGCGGACATGGCGACTACAAAATGGTGGTTTACGCGCCTTCTTCCGTACAGGAAGCTGTTGACTTGGTTCAGGAAGCATTCGATGTAGCGGATACATACCGCATACCCGTTATGATGCTGGCTGACGGTATTATAGGTCAGATGATGGAGCCCGTTGAGTTCACTAAGAAATCAGAAGGCAGAAAGCTACCCGAAAAGACTTGGGCGGCAACCGGCTGGGACAGAGAAAAGTCAACACGCGAGCGCGCTGTTATAAACTCACTGTATATTGAGCACGAGGAATTGCAGGAATTGAACGACCGCTTGCAGGCAAGATACAAGGAAATTCAGGAAAAAGAGGTTAAGGTAGAGCTATACAACACAGAAGGCGCTGAATACATACTTTGCGCATACGGCACTGTCGCCCGTATATGCAAGAGCGCTATTGCATTAGCCGCTAAGAAGGGCATAAAGGTAGGACTCGTAAGACCTATTACTGTATGGCCTTTCCCGACAAAGCAGGTACATGACGCTATAGCACAAAAGAGCGTAAAGGGCGCTTTGGTAGTTGAAATAAGCGCAGGTCAGATGCTTGAGGACATAAAAATCGCAGTAAACGGCGAAAAGCCCGTAGATTTCTTAGGCAAGCCGGGCAGCATTGTTCCAACAGCAGAAGAAATATTGAATAAAATCATAGAGCTTGGGAGGTAACATAATGGAAACCGTATTCAAAAAGACTCCTGTATTAACTGATGCAGTCATGCACTATTGCCCCGGCTGCGGACATGGAATAGTTCATCGCTTGGTTGCAGAAGCGATAGATGAATTAGGCGTTGCTAACAAGGCTATAGCGGTTGTTCCCGTAGGCTGCGCAGTATTCGCATATCGTTACTTCAATATCGACTCAATGGAAGCAGCACACGGCAGAGCGCCGGCAGTCGCAACAGGCATTAAGCGCGTTAACCCCGATAATGTAGTATTCACCTATCAGGGTGACGGCGACTTGGCTTCGATAGGTACCGCGGAAATAGTTCACGCAGCACATAGAGGCGAAAAAATTACGACTATATTCATAAACAACGCTATATACGGCATGACAGGCGGTCAGATGGCACCTACAACTCTTGTAGGGCAAAAGACCACCACTTCCCCCTATGGTCGCGACAAGGAGCATTGCGGCAGTCCTATAAGAATCGCCGAAATGCTTGCAACCATCGAAGGTTCTGCTTATATAGAGCGCGTCGCAGTAAACAGCCCCGGCAATATAATTAAAGCTAAGAAAGCTATTAAGAAGGCTTTTGAAACTCAGCTTGCCGGCAAGGGCTTCTCATTGGTAGAAGTGCTTTCTAACTGCCCCACGAACTGGGGTATGAGCCCTGCGGAATCAATGAAATGGCTTGAAGAAAACATGATTCCCTACTATCCTTTGGGCGTAAAAAAGGAGGTTTAATATGTTAGAACAAAACATTTTCGCAGGTTTTGGCGGACAGGGTGTGCTTCTTATGGGTCAGCTATTGGCTTATGCCGGTATGCTTGAGGACAAGGAAGTTTCTTGGCTTCCCTCATACGGCCCCGAGATGCGCGGAGGCACAGCGAACTGCTCGGTAGTCGTTTCCGACGAACCCGTTGCTTCTCCCATTGTTACGCAGGCAACAAATGTAGTAGCTATGAACAGACCCTCCCTTGAGAAGTTCGAAAGCGCATTATTGCCCGGCGGCAATCTGTTTATAAACAGCTCGATTATTGATATAAAGCCCAAGCGCACCGATATAAATGTGTACTATGTTCCCTGCAACGATATTGCAGACGGGCTGGGAAATCCCAAGGTTATAAATATGGTTATGCTCGGCGCGTTTGTTGAGGTTACGAAGTGCGTTGATGTTGAAAACATAGTCGCTGCGCTCTCGCATAAGTTAGGCGCTAAGAAGGCAGACCTCATACCCTTGAACCGCGAGGCGCTGAAAAAGGGCGCGGAAGCCGCACGAGCTACAAAGTAAAACTGTATTTCGTGGGGTAAGAGTATTCTTATCCCACATTTTCTATATATATGAACCTATTAGATGCGCAAAAAAGAATAACCACCCCTTTGGCTGACAGAATACGCCCCCTTACATTAGATGAATTCATAGGGCAGGCGCATATTGTCGGCAAGGGCAAGCTTTTGCGCAGAGCTATTGAAACAGACTCTCTCACAAGCAGTATTTTCTTCGGTCCGCCCGGCGTGGGGAAAACAACTCTGGCTTCAATAATAGCAAATACCACGAATTCGCGATTCATAAAGCTGAACGCCGTAACATCGGGCGTAAAGGAAATTCGAAGCGTAATACAGGAAGCCGAAAAGCACCTGGAAATGTACGGAATAGGCACCTATGTACTGTTAGACGAGTGCCACAGGTGGACAAAGGCACAATCCGACAGCATATTGCCCGCGCTTGAAAGCGGTACTATCAAGTTCATTGGCTCAACGACGGAGAATCCGTATATCGCTATGACAGGCGCTATTGTAAGCCGCTGCAGAGTTTTCAGGTTCTATCCTCTTACGGTTGATGATGTAAAAACTGCCCTGAATCGCGCGTTGACGGATAAGGAGAGAGGTCTTGGCAGATACGATGTCGTAATAGATGCAGACGCGCTTGACCACATAGCATATATAGCTAATGGCGATGTAAGATGTGCTTTGAACGCTTTAGAGCTTGCAGTTCTTACAACCGAGAAAGATGAAAACGGTAGGATTCATATTACTAAAGAGATTGCCGAGGACTCCATACAGGCAAAGGCAATTAACTGCGATGAGCAGCAGTTTTACGATATGCTATCCGCTTTCTGCAAAAGTCTGAGGGGCGGAGATTCGTCAGCGGCGTTGGCGTGGTTCGCAAGGCTCATATACGCAGGCGCGGACCCGCGAATAATAGTAAGGCGAATGATAGCGCACGCTTCTGAGGACGTGGGGTTGGCAAATCCGCAAGCATTACAGCAGGCAGTTGCCGCGGCGCAGGCGCTTGAACTTATAGGTATGCCCGAAGCGAGATTGCCCATAGCGCAGGCTATAATATTCATATGCGAAAGCCCGAAATCAAACTCTGTTGTAATGGCGATAGGCGAGGCGATGAAGGACGCTGAAAACACTATTGACGAGCCTGTGCCCGTGCATTTGCGCGATACTTCGTACAAGGGCGCAGCGAAATTGGGCGACGGCGTGGGCTACAAGTATCCGCACGATTACCCGAATCATGAGGTTGAGCAGGAGTATATGCCGCCATCAGTAAAGGGCAAGAAGTATTATATTCCAAGCGATATGGGGCTTGAAGCCAAGATAGCCGAAAAACACAGACAGAAAAAAAGTAAATAGCTTTCCCGTTGTTGCATAGATTGTATTAGCGCATAATGGGAGGGTAAATATGAAAAACCCGTTCAAGCACAAAGCATTTCTTGCTATTGCTTTCAGTTTTTTTGGAGTAATTATAATAGTTTTAGCCGCATTCCTATTAAACAACGGCACTATGGCTGTATTTACAAACTCAACCGAATTGGATAACTGCAGGGTGCGTAATTTATTGCTTTTGCAGGCTATTGACGAAATAGGCGCGTGCAATCCGCAGGCCGCCGCAGAAATATGGTCAAGCGGATTAGTGAAAAGAAGCGCCGCACTGCAATATGCGGTTATGAGCAGCGAGCTGAAAGCGGAATACATAAAGCAGTTAGAGGAGAATTCGCCTAACTGGGTAACTGGCATATCAAGCCCTTGGGTGGACAGCTTCAAAATCATAGGAGTTGAGCATATAGGCGATAACACGAGCATATTCACTATTCAATTCAAGCTTATGACATCTACGGGACCCGCCGGCGAATACAAAGCCATGCTGACTGTTCAAAAGCAGGGCAATTACTGGCGAATAATCAGAATATCGTATGACGAAGCGTTATACCCCTATATACTGTTCAGGATAGATGCTCTAAAATAACGCTCCATGCTTTTATGAGGCTTTCAAGACTCCGTGCCGCATTTGCCGGACTTGTTGAGGGCAAGGCTATTGCTTTTATATTAGTTTTCGGAAAAATGTACTTATCATATAGACGTGAGGCTGTTTTCCCGTTTACGAATATGGCTTTTACTTGAGTGCTTTTTATAATAGATTCAATATCATTTGGCACTACATCTGTGATACTGCTGTCGCCTGAGCCCTTTATATTGCATGAATGAATTACATCCCATAGCGCGATATTGTGCTGAATAAGCATAGTGCGCTTTTCCTCTATTGTGCTTGGAGTTACACAGCCTAATATTGCGGAGAGCACCTTCCAAAACCTGTTTTGCGGATGCGCGTAGAAAAAACCCTCCTCGCGCGACTTAACAGAAGGGAAGCTTCCTAATATAAGTATCTTTGAGTGCTCGTCGAAAACCGGCGGTACATTGTGAAGCATCATGTGGATATTATACACGATAGGAAGGCGAAAAGCTCGTTAACTATGAATTCTTTTGCTGTCTTGGGGTAATAATAATGCCCGGAATCCTCTACAATAAGCGCTTTTATATTGCTATACGGCTTTACATATTGCAGCGACCTGTTGCTGACTATCTCATCATCTGAGGATTGAATAATCGTAACCGGAACACTTAACTTGATCAACAGCTTACGCGTTGTATAGCTCTTTTTCAGCAATTCTATATAGCGCGGAGTGCAGGCTAAGTATTCAAACGCGCTTTTTGTGCTTATACTGTTTGCTTTTCGCGCGGCTGCTATCACTTCGTCATCATTTCTGTTTGAAAAGCCGATAATAAGGCTGTTTCTTATGAAACGATAACGCATATTAACAACTAAGGGTAACGCAAGCAGAAACAGCCCTTTGATTTTATCAGGAAAAGAAAGCGCAGATTGCACCGCCAACAGTCCGCCCATTGAATGTCCTACTATAACGATATTTGCATACTCTTTTTCTAACCTCTGAATCCTTTTGTCAACATAGCTTTGCCATTCCTGCATACTCGTTTGCGAAAACTCTTTTGCAGTATAGCCATGCCCGGGAAGCAGCAGGTTTTCAACCGAATACTTATTATCAAGCGCGTCAATCAAGTAATTAAACTGCCAAGGACTGCCCTGTATCCCATGAACGAACACAATGCAGGTATCGGATTGCGCTTTATGACTGTATTCCTTATGAATCACCTTATTCCCTCACCGTCAAAATATGTTGAAGCTCTGTGATAGGAGATAGAAGCTTCTCCCTAAAAAACTCGGGGTATATGTAAAATTCGTTCAATCTGTCAAGCGGAAGCCAGAACAAGCCTTCCTTTGCACCAAGCTCTGTGTAGCTGTTTGAGCGGATATTCTCTATATCCTTTGCTTTTATGTAGAAGTAGAATGAAAGCTCGTGAAAGCGTTCTTTAGTAACCTCCTCAACAAAGAAGCATTCGTGAACGAAGCCCAGCCTGTCGACTTCCATGTGAATACCTGTTTCCTCATACACCTCGCGCAATACGGCTTGCTCGGCAGTTTCGTTCAGCTTAACGCGCCCGCCCACGCTATAAAAGTATGGCGAGAGCTCATTTTTTACCATAAGAATTTTATTATCGTGAATAATAATTGCGCCTACACGATAATTGAACCTTCCGTTTTCTGTTTTGAATGTTAAATCCATATGCACCTATAAAAAACACCCCAAAACATGCGCTTTGGGGTGCCAAAAGTTTTTTGATAGATTATCTCTTTGAGAACTGAGGTGCGCGGCGTGCGGCTTTAAGACCGTACTTTTTGCGTTCCTTCGCTCTCGGGTCTCTTGTTAAGAAGCCCGCAGACTTCAAAGTCTTTCTCAAGTCAGGGTTAGCCTTTATCAATGCGCGTGAAATGCCATGACGAATCGCGCCTGCCTGACCTGTTGTTCCGCCGCCATGAACGCTTATCAGCGCATCGAACTTGCCTATTGTGCCGGTAAGCTCTAAGGGTGCGCGAACAATCATCTTCAATGTTTCCAAACCAAAGTAGTTATCAATACCACGCTTATTTATAGTGATATTGCCAGTACCCGGTATCAAACGAACGCGTGCGATTGCCTTCTTACGCCTTCCTGTTCCAAGATAAACTGTATTTGCCATAACTATCTCCTAACCGCTTATTTAAGCTCGAGTTTTTCGGGCATTTGTGCCTGATGCTTATGTTCAGTTCCGCTGTAAACACGAAGCTTTGTTAGCATTTGACGACCCAAGGGACCCTTGGGGAGCATCAAACGAATAGCTTCCATAACAACGAATTCGGGCTTCTTGTTCATAAGAGCTCTGTACGAAATCTCCTTCAAACCGCCCGGATAACCCGAATGCTTGTAATACTTTTTCTGATCTAACTTTCTGCCAGTCAGAACAATCTTATCTGCGTTTACTATAATAACATGGTCGCCTGTATCTACATGAGGCGTATAGGTTGGCTTGTGCTTTCCCCTAAGAATCGCAGCAACCTGTGATGCCATTCTGCCAAGCACCATACCTTCCGCATCGATTATATACCATTTGCGGTCAACGGTTTCTGCCTTTGCCATATATGTTTTCATGGCCGTCCTCCGATTTCTTACAATTTGTTGCTGTGAACGCAAGAATTCTGACAGGCTTCCGGGGCTGTGGTCGCCTGAGGAATTCCCCTTTACACACAAACTTAATAATAATAAAAGGAAAAAGCTTTGTCAAGCGGAAAATGTATAAAAAATGTGATATTAGCAAAAAAGAGAATGGTTTTTTGGCGGAACGACTTTTCAAAGTGCTGAAATGCGCTTTCTGCAGCAAAAACTATAACTCACCACTATCTGCTACACCGCAAACCCGCCGTCAACACCTATTACCTGTCCGGTTATGTACGCGGCATTCTTAGAGGCTAAGAACAATGCTAATTCTGCGACATCACGAACCGAACCCATACGCCCTAACGGAATTTGCTCGCAAAGCGACTCAATATCGGATTCACTGTAACAAGCATTCATATCAGTATCTATAACGCCCGGAGCAATGCAGTTAACGGTTATCTGACAGGGGGCTACTTCCTTCGCCAACGCCTTTGTAAAGCCAATAACCGCGGCCTTTGAGGCTGAATAGTGCGTTTCCATAGAAGCGCCGCATACGCCCCACACAGACGCAATGTTTATGATTCGCCCGCGTTTTTTTGAAATCATATGGGGCAGAACCGCCTGCGTTGTGTAGAAAACGCCATTTAGGTTTACATTCAGCATATTCTGAAAGTCGAATTCGCTTATATCGCAAAACAGCTTTGACTGCGCAATGCCTGCGTTGTTTATGAGAACATCTATTCCGTTGAGATAGTCTATTGCGCTTTGTACTGCGTGCTTTATCTGATTTATGTCGGAAACATCTGCCTTGATTGCATAGGCGTCATGCTCTTTTGACAATTCTTTCGCCTGTTCATCGGAATTCAGATATATAAATGCCACCCTGTAGCCCTGCGCGGAAAAGGCTTTTACCATTTCTGCGCCTATTCCGCGAGAGCCGCCTGTTATTAGCACTGTATCGAAATGCGAATACACACTATACCTCGTGGTGTTCGTTTGAATTCTTAATGCTTGCAATCATGCTTTGCTTCAGGTCGTATAACTTGTCTGACAAGTCCACCTTATATACCTGCGGATTAAGCAAGCGCTTGTATTCGTCCCAGAAATGACCTATTTCCTTGCGCGCGTACTCGCATATTTCCTCTAATGACGGGGACTGATATACCTGCTTGCCATTTAGGAATATAGGCTGCAAAAGCTCACGCGCATAGAAGTTTACAAGCACCATGCTTTTATAGCGCTGTTCGGGATGGTAGAGCTTTAAGGGACGCGTATCGTCTATGACCTCGTCATCTAAGGCTATTACATCAGCAAGCGCATAATCATTATGCTTTGAATACAGCCTAAACACCTTCTTGTAGCCCGGATTTGTGGTTTTTATGGGGTTATCTGAAATCTTTATCTTAGGAATTATAACCCCGTCTTCAATTTCCGCAGAAAGCTTATATACGCCGCCCAATACGGGATAATCGCTTGATGTAATAAGCCTTGTGCCTACTCCCCAGAAGTCGATTTTCGCGCCCTCCGTCTTAAGCTCACGAATAACATACTCGTCTAAATCGCTTGAAGCGAAAATCTTTGCGTCGGGGAAGCCCGCTTCGTCTAACATCTTGCGTGCTTCCTTTGAGAGATACGCAAGGTCGCCCGAATCAAGCCTTATTCCGAAATTCTTTGTATAGCCCTGCTCGCGCAGCTCACGGAAAACCGTAATCGCGTTCGGAACGCCGCTTTTCAGCGTGTCGTATGTATCCACCAGCAGCATACAGGCGTTAGGAAAGCACCTTGCGTATGCTCGAAACGCTTCTAATTCGCTTTCAAAGCTCATTACCCATGAGTGCGCATGAGTACCCTTGACCTCAGAGCCATACAGCTGACCGCAAAGCACATTGCTTGTGCCGGAGCAGCCGCCTATTATTGCCGCCCTTGCGCCGAGAGTGCCGGCGTCTGCGCCATGCGCACGCCTTAGCCCGAATTCTACAACAGCGTCGTCGCCTGCCGCGTGCTTTATCCTGCTTGCCTTTGAAGCAATAGAGGTTTGATGGTTCACGAATACCAGCAAGGCGGTTTCAATGAACTGCGCTTCAAGCATTTTTGCGCGCACTCTTACAAGCGGCTCCATAGGAAATACGACTGTGCCTTCGGGCATGGCGTAAATATCGCCTGTGAACTTGAAGTTTTTGAGATAGCTCAAAAAATCTTCGTCAAATAGGTTGAGTGAACGCAAGTATGCAATATCAGCGTCTGTGAACCTGAGATTGTTTATGTAGTCGATAATAGATTCGATACCGCATAGCACCGCATACGCTCTGTGATTGCCTGTTTCGCGGAAAAAGAGGTCGAACACCGCCTCTTTTTCAGTATTGCCCGACTTGTAATAGCCGTACATCATTGTAAGCTGGTACAAGTCGGTAAGCATTGTAAGATTTCTCTCTGTCTGCTCCATTTTTAATTATTTATTCCTCGCTTTTTTCGCTTTTCTCGCTTTTCTCGTCGTTTCCTTCGCTTTCACCATTATCGCTAACTTCTGTTTCCTCTGTTGCTTCGTTTGCTTCAATGTTTTCATCCGCAGCGGGTTCGTTTTCGGCTTCCTCCGAAATCACATCGGGAGATATGCCGAACTCCGCTAAATCGGTATCCTCAGCCACGATTTCGGCGGGCGTTGTTACTTCCTCCTGAACCGCTTGCTTTTCTTCCTTTTCGCCTTCGGGCTTGGATTCGTCTAAATACTCTATGTGCTTAGGCCATATAATGACGCCTAACTTCTCTTCTCTTATCTTTCTTATTACAAAGAAAGTCAATACAGCCACAGTTGTTAAGAAGCACAAAAGCTGAGTTATGCGCACTGATCCTAACATGAGTATATATTCAGGTTCCCTCAAGCCTTCCAAAATCATTCGAATAAAGCCGTACATTGCCGCGTATGCGAGTATTAAATCGCCGTCATGCTTTACCCGCTTTCGCATAGACCACAGCGCTAAGAATATTAACAGGCACGCAACGGACTCATAAAAGAACAGAGCCAAGTGAATTGAATAACCTACCACCTGCCCGCCTACTACTTCTTCGATTCGTACTACGAACGGAAAATGTGTTAGCAGCCATGGTGTTGAGCTTGTTATTTCAATCTGATAGCCATATACTTCCTGATTGAAAAAGTTGCCCCACCTGCCTATTGCCTGGGCAAGCGCAAGCCCGGGGGCTATAATATCCGTATAGCGCAAAAAGCGCTTTTTCTTTATGCGGCTGTAAATGAATATACCTAACATGCCGCCTAAAATTCCGCCGGGAATCGCTAAGCCGCCTTCCCAAATTTGCAGGATTTTTATCGGGTCAGCAAGGTATTTATCCAGCTCAAAAAGCACATAATACAGCCTTGCGCCAATAATTCCTAATGGGATAGCCCATAAACAAATATCTATGACTGTATCGGGGTGCATTTTTTTGCGCTTTGCTTCGATTGAAGCGATTATTGCCGCAACGATAATACCTGTTGCCAACAGAATAGCATACCAGTATATATCTTTTCCAAATATGGAGAAAGCGACTCTGTCGGGGAGTTTCATAAAAGTTCCTCCTGAATAATATTGGTTTCATTATTCGGTATTATACTATCAATTAGCAAATACTTCAACTAAAACTAACAATGCGTGCTGTGAAATCGAATAGGTTCTGATACATTATTTTGTGGATATCATATTGCGAAAAGCCTGCTGCGCTTAGCGCATTTATTAGCTTTGGAAAATCTCCGCTGTGGCGCAAATCCTTGGGGTACTTGTTCATTCCGTCAAAATCCGAGCCAATGCAAACGCAATCAATGCCGCCCACATTAGCGATATGCTCTATATGCTTAACAATATCATCTATGGTCGCAAAGCCCTTATCGCAAAGCTGTTCATGAAAGAAGTTTACGCCTATAACGCCTTTTCTGTTGGCTATTTCTTTTATGTGCTCATCGCAAAGCGAGCGTTTTGAAAAATGCACTGCTCTTGCGTTGGTATGCGAGGAGAATACTAACTCTTTACTTGTCAGCTCTAAGCAATCGTCTATGCCCTTGTCGCTGAGGTGTGCAAAGTCTATCGCCGTATTCAGCTCTTCCATCTTCTTTACCGCCTGCTTGCCCAGCTTTGTTAGCCCCTTGTTGCGCCTGTATGTCGCAGGGTACGCTAATTCATTGGGGTAATTCCATGTCAAGGTCATTGCACGCACGCCCATTATGTGAAACATATCTATATTCTCGATATTGCCCATTATCGCCGCGCCGTCCTCAACGGTCAATACGGTGGCTATTTTACCTTCAAGGTATTTGAAATCCGGTGTTGCCTCTACAAAAATATCGCTGTGCTTTTTTAGCATGGCATGATAGGTTTTTATCATTGAAACGCATTGTGAGAAGGGGCTTTTCTTTGCCTTTGTATCCACCCAAGCGGCAAAGTACTGCAAAGCGACGTTGCCCTGCTTTAATCGCTCAAGCGTAATCACCTGGTTGGGCGACAGGGTGTCTATGCTATATTCGCCCAAAGCGGCATAATACAGAAAATCACAATGGGCGTCTGCTACGGGCTGAACCAAACAGCACCTCCTAAAAATACAGGTTTAGGTAGGCATATCTCTACGCCTACCTAATTATATGCAATAATGATTTGCTTATTTTGCTATCTCTACTGCTCTTGTTTCTCTGATTACATTTACCTTTATCTGACCCGGATATTCAAGCTCGGATTCTATGCGCTTTACAATATCCTT
>FZPS01000049.1_pt37 | contig 28205 bp, 20 predicted proteins | sample 1817821 | NCBI WGS metagenome assembly FZPS01 (sample SAMEA104158645, study PRJEB21678) | metagenome | place: Germany | collected 2015-04-21
GTACAAGAAGTGGAAGCTGAAACCAATATGGAAATTGTATGGCAAGAAATTGCTCCCTCTGGATGGACTGAAAAAGTAAACCTCTCTTTTGCTTCTAGTGACTTACCTGATGCCTTTATTAGTGGCATTGGTCCTGCTACACTGATGCAAAACACAAAAGCCTTAGTTCCTATTGGTGATTATGTAGATGATTATGCCCCTCACATAAAAAAATTATGGGAAGAAAGGCCTGATATTCAAAAAGCCTTAACCACACCCGATGGTAAAATCTATTCCTTCAATACCGGCGAAGAATCCGCCTGGGGTGTTACTAACTCTTTACTCTATCTAAACAAAACCTGGCTTGACGATTTAGGTCTAGAAGTTCCTCGTACCACAGAAGAGTACGTCACTGTTTTAACTGCTTTTAAAGAAAAAGATATGAATAAAAACGGAAAAACAGATGATGAGATTCCTTTCTCTTTCTGTCAACAGGATGCTTCTTATGCCCTTAATTCTTTCTTTGGTGCCTTTGGCGTTCTTGATAATAATAACCACCTAATGGTGGAGAATGGAAAAGTCGTTTTTCCAGCCATTCAACCCGAATTCCGTGAAGCACTTACTTGGTTTCATTCCCTAGCCAAAGCTGACCTCCTGGATGTTGAAGGTTTCAGTCAAACCCTAGAGCAGTTGCAAGCCAAAGGAAAAGACTCTCAAATTCGTTTAGGCTCTTTTCTAAGCTATAACGCTGATACTGCTACAGGAGATAATGCTAAACAGTATATCCCCATAGAACCTTTGCAAGGGAATAACAAGAAAGTTTTATGGAATAAAGAAGGTCAAAAAGGTGGAAACCCAACTGGTTTTGTTGTTACAACATCCTGCAAAAATCCAGCAGCTATGGTGCGGTGGCATGATCATATTAATAGTTCTTGGGAAAATAAAATGCGTTGGTCCTTTGGTCCAGAAAATCAAGCTTGGAAATTTAATAGTGAAGGTCTTTGGATTCAAAATAATGATAATTTGCCAGAAGGTGCTAGTTGGGGTGAGCTTCGTCACACCGTAGCTCCTGCCTCCCAAGCAAACTGGTTTATGACTGCCGAAGAAGGATTGCATAAACGATTACTAGCTCCTCGTACACAAGCAAGATTAGATGCCATAACCCAGTTATACCAACAATACTTTCCTGAAGAAACTTTGCAAACTACTTTTGAAGACCTAACGATTTCCAATGAAAAAAACTTGCTTTTAGTAGAAATTGATGCTTACCTATCAAATTTTATCGCTCATAGTATCTTAAAAGGAATTACCGATGCCCAATGGGAACAACATCTAAAAACCTGCCAATCCCTTAATATAGAGCGATACGTAGAACTATGGCAACAACAATATGATAAACAAAAATGAGTCAGTCTTATAAATATAGTATTATAAACATTTTCATATCATAAAAAATCATTTTATACTATGAATTTCTATAACATAATGGGTTGGATAAAGATTACTTTATCCAACCCATTTTTAATAAAGACTTATTTTTATACTGTTTTCAATTATTCTCTCGTTCTATATACATTCAATCTTTCAGCGATTACCATGGCTTCGGCATAACTTAAATTACCCAGTGGATCTATTTTATTACCGCTGCCTGCAATAATACCTGCTTTTATCAGCGATGATACTGCTTCTTTCCCATACCCACTTACCTGATCCTTATCAGAAAAGACCTGTAAAGCTGTAAGATTAGTATCCGCTTCTACCATTCCAGATTTACGTAATATATTATACGTCATCACCATCATATCTTGTCGTGAAATACGTCCATCCGGATCAAATTGATGATCCGACTTACCATTAACTAACCCAAGCATTTTAGCACGATTGATTAATTGGCCATCTTCCCACCAAGAATAAATATCAGAAAAAGGTACAAATCCACTAACTTCCGTTTTAGGAGCTTGAACATTCAACGCCTTCATGATCAAAATTAAATAGTCCCCTCGGCTGATGCTTTCCGGTAAATTATTCTCTAAATCCCATGTATACACATAATTTCGACCTATTGAATATTCAACACCTTTTCTAGCCCATTCATAAGAAGCAGGTATGGCAAAAGCATTCTTTTCTTTTGGATCTTTGCTTATCTTTTCACCATTTACAAAAATATTTATAGCATCCTTCTTCCATGTTTTGCCATCTTCTGAATAAACAACGTATGAAACATAATACATCTGGTCACCATCACGATAGGGATAAATCTCTATGGCTTCAAAACGTTTCCCCTCAGGTTTTGTTTTCCTACTTTTTGCTGTTGAGGTAGCATCATAAATGGAATAGTAATCATAATCATCCTGGGTCCAATCTTTTTCTACCCAATTGACAAAATCACTGGTTACATAATACAGCGTATTACTAACATATTCGTCCTTTTCATATTCTGCAATCGAATAGAGCTGAACACCAACTGTTTTTCCATCAAACATAAAATTCCCTAGCATACCGTAGCCTTCTTTATTTAGCTTTTCTAGGGGATCCCATTGCGTCTTACCTTCATTTACTGTTTTTGCAGCATGCACTCGAAATCCACTTCCACTAATATTGGTTCCTGTCAAAGAATAAAGTGCCCCATCTTTAATAATAATGTTTTCAATATTGGTACCATCAGGGACTTCCTTTGTAATATCAAACCAAGTTTTCGCATCTTGGGATAAATAAAGATATTTTATACCTTCATCATCTTTACAATACAATTTAAAATATCCATTTTCAAACTTAACACTTAAGGGCGAAATACCTACTGGTAAAGTAGCTACCTCCCAAGTTCTACCGTCTGTCGTATAGTTCAGATGGTTTTGATAGTTTTTATCCGATGAAATTCCAACAAAAGTTTGATTTCCATAAACAAGAGAAAAATATTCCGATGTAATATTCCAATTTACCAAATCATTAGAAGTACCATAATAATAACTATAATCCGTTTCACTGGTAAAAAATCCAACATAAGGAACATCTTGATTTAACGTAAAAACATCTTGTAAATAAAGATCCTTTGAAACTTCCTCTGCTGAAAGAGCAATTTCCATATACTTGGTAACTATTTTTGTTGCCGCTTCTACAACAAAAGGATTCTCAAAAATCAGAGAAAAGGCCATACAAAAAGCAAGGAAAAGCGCCAGGAATTGTTTTTTTTCTTTTTTCATTTGTGTACCCCTTTTTTCTTTTTATTTTATTACTGTTATCAAAGACATAAGAATAACAGTTAATAATCCATTTGAGCATTAATATAGTAGTACCACCTATGAATAGAATTGTTATACTCTAAAATACGAGCATCTACTTCTTTTTTAAATCCTCGGTACTCCTCTTCTGCCCATTGATCTCTTGTATAGGTCTCCTCTAAAACCTTATACATCAATTGCTGGTGTCGTTTGTGATAGGGAAAAACAGAAAGCAATTCATTGGCATAAAAATAAGCTTTCTCCATTTGCCCCCCATACAAATACCCTTCTGCCAACGATAAAAGAATTTGAAAATCATAGGGATTTCGTTCATAACCAGCTTCTAAAAGTTCCAAAGCTTTTTTTGAACTGCTTACCACTTGGGCTTTTTTAAAATACAGCTCCGAATTAAAAGGATTTATTTGATGTGCCTGGGTATAAGCATTATAAGCCATTAGTGGGTTTTTGTGTAAACTTCGATTTCCTTTTGCTATGTAACTTTCAGAAATCAATAAAAAAACCAAAGCAACACAAGGTACAATCAATATGTATCGAAATTTACTTGAACTTTCCTTTAAAACAGAACCCGGCTGTTTTAATAGGGTTAATAAAAAAGTAAAGTAGGCAATCACAATCCCATAGTTAAAGCTAATTTCAAAAAAACTTTGAAGAACAATCAATAAGAATATATAAAAATTAACATTCTTGGTTTTATAATTTCGAAAAAAATACAGTAGAATAATGGCTATAAAAAAGAGCGGGACTAAAACCCCTCCATCTAAAGCCATTTGTAAAAAAATATTATGAATATATCGTACTTGATAAGGTGCTGATTGGTATTTGAATTGCATAAATTGCCAATTTCCTAAACCAATCCCCCAAGGTTTCCTCCATAAAATATGTACTCCATCATAGAAAGTAATCAAACGTTCAATGAGGGTGGGTTCCGTTAATTTGATTTTTGCAATACGTGCTCCTGCCAAAACCATAAGAACAAAAGAAACACCAATGCCAGATAGAAAAATCATTTTTGCTTTTTTATTTAAAAATCCAAAAAGATAGAAGGCTAGGATAAAAAGAAAGATCACAAAAGTAGTACGAGACTTTGTTAAAAATAAAGCAATTCCAAATAAAAAACCGAGAAATAAAAATCGTTTTTTCTTTCCTTGAAAATATTTATCAATGGATAACAACAAGCCAATTCCCATAAACAAAGCCGTTGTATTGGCATATTGCAAAAAAGATTGTAACCGATGACTTTTAACAGTCACCATGCCTGGCATCAAACTAAAACCGAACCAAGCGAAAAGACCAAAAACCATGAGCAAAATAAAAGAACGATAAAAGATATTTCCAAGGGTCTCCTTATCTTCATACTCCTTAAAAACAGTATAGGTCAATGGAAAAAGCGAATACTTCAATAACTCGCCGATTCCGATGTAATAATTAATGGAAAAAAACAGATTTGATAAAAGGACCAAAAAAAATATTATAAGAAACCCAAGCAATGGTAGGTCAAATCGAAAGGGTTTTTTTGTAATTATTATATACAATAAAAAAGCAATATTTAAGATTAATAATCCTGAAATATAATAGGCTCCTTGAAAAAACATGGTATGAAAAAGAATGACATAAAAAAATAAAACCGATACAACCCTGTATTGATACTTATTGGATCCCATAGGCAGCTCCCTCGTATTTTTAACTAAAGATCTCTAATAGTTTTTTGCAATCCTGCTTTCTAAAATAAAGACTGTCACTTCCCATTACAATAAAAAGAAGATGGTCTTTCTTTTTATTATACGTCATGGCTAAACTATATCCACCATTGGGGGTAGAACCAGTCTTTAAACCATCCACTCCATCAAACCCAAGCATATCATTGGTATTTTTCAACAAAAGTTCAGCTCCATCTTCATGGTTGATAAGAGCTAATGGAAGGGAGGTATAGTTATACACTTCCGGGTATTTTGTCGTAAGCTCCATGGCAATACAAGCCATATCATAAGCACTGGAATAATGATCTCGCTCCTCTAACCCTACGCTATTGGTAAAATGACTATTTTTTAATCCTAACTCTTGGACCTTGTTATTCATTTCTTGAACAAAACTCTCTTCCGTACCACAAAGGTATTCAGCCAAAGCAATGACTGCATCGCTTCCCGAAGGTAAAAAAACACATTTTAATAAATCATTCACACAAAGCTGTTCTCCGGTAATCAATCCTGCCTTACTAGCAAAAGTACCCGTTGCCGTTGCACTGACTGGAATTTTATCATCGTATGAAAGAGTACCTGCTTCTATTTCTTCAAATACAAGCAACATTGACATTAACTTGGTCAAGCTTCCCGGTATGAAGGGATCATTCATATCCTTTTGATAAAGGATTTTACGATGATCCATTCCAATGACAACAGCCCCCTTAGCATTTAATGTTATCTGCTTGTCCTTCTTATAAAAAGTAAAAACCAAAAAAGACACAATGATGATCGGTACTGCTAAAAAAAGAAAAAATTTTTTCTTGTTCATTCTTACATCCTTAATCTATTATTATTTTAATTTTAGTATCTATTTTAGTCTCTTCATGCTTCTATTGTACATCCTTTTATTCCTTCCTGCAATATCCCTTTATACAAAATACAACATAATATTCAAAATGCCAACAATATTTTTATAATCATCTTTATGAGGGACAAAAAATATCACCTATGATATACTATTCCTTAGTATAAAATAAAAACAAAAGATTTTGTTAGGAAAGGAAGAAATATGTTTATGAAAAGTATGAAACGATTCTTGGCATTGTTGCTTTTTTCAACTTTTTTACTCTTTTCACTGTCCCCTTCTTTATCTGCCCAAGCACAAAGTGTTTGGAGTGAAAATAAAAAAGTAACTGCTAACGGTAAAACATGGAATGTACAAGTCGTATGGACAAATCTCAATGACCCTACCATTCGACTGGAAACTGTTGTTGCAAAAAATCAAGTAGGACAAGTGAATTCCTTAAAAAACATAGTGGACTCTACTAAAACAGCCGAAATACAACCTTTGGCAGGAATTAATGGGACTTTTTTTAATGCCTATGATGCAACTTATCAACAACCTATGGGAACTATCTTATCCAAAGGAAAATTTCTTCATTTATCCACTACAGGTACTACCCTTGGATTTGATCACAATGGGAAGTTTACAACCAGTCCCCTTTATGTAACCATTCAAGGTGGTATCAACGATCAATGGGAATGGCCAAACAACTGGTACGCTTGGAACGTAAACCACTATTATACAGATCCTACAGCTATTTCTATCTTTACCCCTGACTATGGTACAAAAACTCCACCAAACAATGTTACTTCTGTTGTAGTAGATAAAGGTGTCATTGTAAACATAGGGGCTGGACAGCAAACCATCCCTTCTGATGGATATGTAATCGTCACTGGCAATCCTACCATGTTGGAAAAGTTTAAAACAGGAGATACACTCATGTATCAATATAAAACTTTTGTCAACACTTTTAATCCATCCACATCCACCCAAAAACTAGATTGGTCTCATATTCGTACAGGGCTTAGTGCAGGTCCTCTCTTGGTAAAAAATGGAGTTCCCGCCCTCAATGCAAAAGCAGAAGGATTTTCAGAACCAAAAATTATCAGTGCTTCTGCCCAACGGAGTTTTATTGGTGTAACCAAAAACAATCAATTGGCCATGGGAACCGTAGCAGGAGCCAATATGGAAGATCTAACTCAAATCGCCTTACAAATGGGACTTATAGAAGCCATAAACCTGGATGGGGGAGCTTCTTCTGGACTGTATTACAAAGGCTCTTATTTACATACCCCTGGACGTGAAATAAGCAATGCTCTCGTTGTTACAAAGCTACAAGAAAGACCTATCAAAGTCCTATTAAATAACCAACCTATCTTTTTTGATGTGGATCCCTTTATCAAAAAACCTGAAAATATCACTTTGGTGCCTTTAAGACAAATTGCTGAAGCTTTAGGTGCTGTCATTTCCTATGACGCCGGAACCCAACAAATCCGGCTGGATCGTGGCAAAGATATCCTCTATTTAAAAGCCAATAGCAACCAAATGACCATCAATGGTAAAACAAAACAAATGGCCACTTCAATTGTTTCAAAAAATGGAAGAACCATGGTTCCTGTACGATTTGTAACCGAAGTCTTTGGAGGAGAAGTCACTTGGCATGAAGATACAAAAACGGTGGGTCTAAAAATTGGCATTGTAAATATAGAGGAACTCTATGCCCAAGCTCTCAAGCTTGAAACTTCAGGTAATCTAGAGGGAGCCATTACAAAATACCTGGCCATTTTAGATGCCAATGACCAACATTTGCCAAGCCTTCGTAAACTGGCTGAAATCTATTCTAAAAAGCAAGATCATGCAAATACCATTTATTATTACGAAAAGTTTTTAAATATTGACAAGGATGATACCGGCATCTGGGGATCCTTAGGCTGGTCCAAACTTGCCCTACAAGATTTTACAGGAGCCGCCCAAGCTTTCTTAAAACAGGTAGAGCTAAACCCTGATTCCTTTCAAGGTTATTATGGTCTTGGAGCTGTCTATTCTTATTATGGAAACGAAGACATTGCAAAAGCAAAATCCTATTTTCAAAAAGCCTTGGAAAAAGGGGCTACAGGTGCTCAAAAAAATCATGCTGAAAACTATATTCAAACCAAGTAAATTTGTAGCCCCTTCCATCTATCCTTTGCGTTGAAAAAAAGACTGTTCCACTAGTATCTATACTAGTAGGACAGTCTCTTTTTTTATAAAAGATGTACTTTAATATAAGCTATTCTTTATTATTATAAGTACCTAGTGCTGTGGTTTATCTTCTGGTTTTACCATAACCAAACTAATCAACATCGCCACAATATAAAGGGTTAGGGTTACATACAATACATTATTATAAGATTGGGTCTTAGAAACAATAAAAGCACTTAACTGATTACCAGAAAGTCCTGCAAATCCCCAAGCCGACAATGCCAAGCCATGAAGTGTACTGATGTTTTTCATACCAAATCGGTCAGATAGCAACGTAGGAAGGTTAGAAAATCCACCACCATATCCAGCATTAATAACACATAACAATACAATCACCAATGGTGCCATTTTATTATTAATACCGTTTGTTACAATGGTCATTGCTGTAAATCCAATGGATAAAATAAAAATAATCTTGTAAATGGTATTTCGATCTTTCAGCTTATCCCCCCATGCTGAAAAGAAAAGACGTCCTCCTGCATTAAATATGGCTGTCACAGAACTAATAAGTCCAACGGCTCCAAAGCCAATAAAGGTTAAAATATCTTTTTCCTGTGAAATCAGTGCTAGGCCACAAGTAATATTAATATAGAACATCAGCCAAATGCCAAAGAAGGTTTTATTTTTAAAAATAGCAAGGGGATTAACACCTTGGGTTTCTACACTTTCTTCTACCCATCCTTCTGGTTTTTTAAGAAGTAAATGTCCTACAAACATCATAACAAAATAAATAATAGCAAGGATAAAAAACATTTTATACGTTCTTGATGGATCCACAAGAGTACCATCTGCATTGGTGGCACCTTGAAGTGCTTCCATTAAGGGACTGGCAATTACTTTGGCCAAACCAAAACCTGCTACTGCAAGTCCTGTTGCCAAACCTTTTTGTTCATCAAACCATAACATCAATGTTTTTACAGGGGACAAATATCCGACACCTAGGCCAATTCCCATGATAATACCATAACAAATATAAATACCAATTAAAGATTTTTGATAGATGAAAAATCCTGTTCCCGCTAAACCAACAGGAAAACAAATGGCTGCAACCAGTGAAGACTTATGAATATCTTTTTCTACCAGTTTGCCACAAAAGGCAGCTGACATACCAAGAACAAAAATAGCAATACTAAATGCCCATTCTACTTCACCATTGGTTCTTCCTATGTAGTTGGCAATGCTTTCCTTTAGTAATGACCAACAATAAACCGTACCAATGCTGCAATGCATTAATAATGCTGGTATTGCAGCACGAATCCATTTGTTTTCAAATTTCTTCACATAAATTCCCCCTATAAAGATAATAATATAAAATTAAATGAAAACATAAAAAGGGCTCTAAGCCTAAAAATAGAGCAGGATCCCAAAAAATCCCACTCAACAATCGACAAAGAACCGACTATACATACTCCCATGGCAGAAAGTATAGTACAAATTTATTTGCGTATACTGTATACTTATTTCTACCTAAGTGTATACCATCTTTATGGCCTGGTCAAGCTTTTTTGTAAATAACCAGAGGAAATCCTATCTAAATAGTTGTTCTTTCACTATTTAACGCCTTTACATATAGTTTTCGATTTCGTTCTTTTCCTTCACTATCTTTTATGCATACTATTTTTTCTTCTCCTGCTTCTAAATTAAAATAGTTATCTGATAATTGAAGTCCATTGATATCTCCATCTATTTTACAAAATCTTGCAAAATAATCTGTTGAAATTCTTATCCTAGCCCCTTCCTTTGTTACTTTCAATTGTGCTTTCGGCAACATGGTCTCTTGGTATTCTCCGAAAAATCGCATGGATTTGTTCTCTTCCTGTGAAAACCAAGCAACAACATAGAACAATCGATGGCGATTTGGAATAATCACATTGGGATAAAATCTTCCTCCTACCGCTAGTTCTTTAATCTTCTTCACGGAATTTGCCTGTACTTGAACTTTCACCTGTTCTTCATAAAAACAGTTTCCTAGGTAATCTTTGACTGCAATACATAATTCCTTTTCAATACTATCCCTACTATTATTTAGTATCCATATCCCTGTTTCATTTTGGCTTATCTGCTCTAAGGAAATGTGTACAGGTGCAAAAAAACGCTTTCCATAATAGTAAGATGCTTTAGGAATAAGATCATAATCAATCATGCTCCAACTATGAGATGGAACACAATCATTCAACTGCCAAATGAGTGCACCTGCTGTCATCGGGAAATTACGCCTATAATGCTCTGTACCAAATTGTAGACCCTCAGCTTGTACAAACATACTATAGTCCACATATTCATCTACATTCTGCGGATTTCCTATATGTTGTTGCATGTAATAATACATTCGTTCTAAACTTTGGTCTTTGTTTAAATTTTTAAAATCAAAATCATCTAATTTTGGATCTTTCTTTTTTATATACTTTTCAATTGTTTGTTTCACCGGAGATGCATGTAGACCATATTCACTAGCAAAGCGAGTTGTATCAGCTGCATAATGAGTATATGGAACATCTGTGAACCATACATCCCAGTTATGTCGATCTCCTTCTTCCATGCTATTTGCTATCTGGCCCCCCCATGGAGACGATGGAACATAATATCTTTCTGGGTCAAGGGTTTTTAACCACTCTGGTATTTTTTCCTCAAATAACCTTTTACCGTACATTGTTCTGGGAAGCTTAATTTTCTGACACAACATAGTCAATTCTACATTACCTACCCATAATGCAATACAAGAATGATTTCTTAATCGAACTACTGCCTTTTTAATTTCTTTTTGGACGTTTGACATAAACTCTTCATCATAATCTGGATATTCACCACAAGCAAACATAAAGTACTGCCATACTAAAATTCCATGCTGATCGCATAGCTGATAAAAGATATCCTTCTCATAAATCCCTCCCCCCCAAAGAGATAATGTATTCATATTTCCTTCTTTAGCCATTTGAATCAGTTTTCTATATCGATTATCGGATACACTTCCTAACATAGAATCTACAGGTACCCAATTGGCCCCCCTAGACATGATAGGCATTCCATTAAGAACCATTTGAAATACAGAATTTCCTTCTTCATCTTTGGTTCGAACTTTAAGGCTGCGAACTCCATATTCAAATATGTATTGATCTATAATTTCTTCTCCTTCTACCAATTCTACAATTACTTGATATAAATGAGGATTTCCTAAGTCATGACACCACCAAAACAAAACATCCTTTAACTCAAATGAAATATCTGGTTGAGAACTTTCTAATAAAAATCGATTGTTTTTCTGATCGATCATTGTAATACGATACGTATAATCACCTTCTTGGTATACTTGGCTATTAATTTGACATTGAAGGCGTGCATATTTTTGTTCTAGAGAAATGGTTTCTGTCACCATATAGACATCAAAAATTTTTCCTTTCGTTACTGCTTTTAATACTACAGGCTGCCATAATCCAATGGTTGCTAATCTTGGTGCCCAATCCCATCCATAGGAATATGCAGCTTTTCGTGCATAAGCCCTTTCAGTTGAATAATTGGTCCAAAATCCTACAGGTAATTCTTTTTCTAAAGCTTTCTCACTCATAACAGGAAATTCTATTATCAATGTATTTTTCCCTTGCTTACCATATGGCTTAATATCAACCGTATGTTCTATAAACATATTTGCAAATTCACCTATGGCTTGTCCATTAAATAGTATTGTTGCATATGTATCCACTCCATAAAAAGTTAGCTCTAAAGTATCCATTCCAAGCATTTCTTCCGTCAGTTCAACTTCTGTTTGATAGATCCATATCTTTTTTTCTACATACGCACACTTTAAATCATTTTGTTTATAATAAGGATGCTCTATTCTTCCATTCTCTATTAAAATGCTATGAACATCTGATGGAACCTTACAAGAAATCCATTTTTTATCTTTATAATCTCCTCTAATTAGCTTGTTTCGCTGATAAACCTCTGGTTTAAATCCATATAACTTCCAATGGTCAGATATTACTTGTTCTATTCTCATACTCCTTTTCACCCTTCTAATGATATCTGCTATACATTTTAAAAATATTTTTCTATCCGATTTTATTTCCCCATTACCTAAACTTCAATAATACAGCTGACATTTTCCACAGGAATTCGTTGTACAAAACATAGGTTATTTTTTTCTTTTTCAAATCTAAATACACAAATTTCACTGCTTCTTTGATTAGCAACCAGAAGATATTTTTCGTCCTTAGTCAGCATTATATACCTAGGCCAATCACCAAAACAGCTGTATTCTTTATAAAGAGTCGGAATCCCATCTTCCTCTATTTTAAATAAGCTAATGGTATTGTATCCTCTATTGGACAATAACATCCATTTACCATTATTCGTCACAATGCAAGAAGCCGGATAATTTTTTATCCTCCTTTCTAAAAAGGAAGTCTTTACTTGAGCCAACTCCTCTATTATTTTTCCACCTTTATTATCAAAAGCATAAACACCTACTGTATTTCCTAACTCATTTACCACATACATTCTGTTTCCTGCTTGGTTCCACTTTACCTCACGAGGTCCTAGTCCTCTTTTTAACTTTACGCTTTGCTGTAGTTGAGCGGGAAACGGTACATCCAAACATAGATCATAAACTTCTAAACAACTTAATCCTAAATCTGTAGTAATTAACCATCGACCATCATGTGATAAACTACAACAATGGGCATGGGCTTTATGGGTACTCCTCTTCGGATATACTTCACCATGAAACTGATTCAAATTATCGTCTACACAGTGAAAGGATCCACTGCCATAACAAGAACCATAAATTTTTTTATTTTTATCATTATATCGTAAATGACATAATCCCCTACCCTTTAACTTTATGCTTCTTTCATATTTTAACTTTTTTCTTTCTACCTGGTATACATCAATTTTACAGTTACTTTCTACCTCATTGGCTACAAACAATCTTTGATTTTTTCTATCGTATTCAAGAAAAGAAGGGTTATAAAGATGCTCCCATTTCTCCATAACCCTTCCTTTTCCATTTTCATCTAACTCCAAAAAATAAATTCCATTTTTTGTAACCCTATCTGTATAACCACCTGCAATAAATGAATACTTATTTTCTTTCATACCTTCCTCCAGCCGTTACTCTCTTATCGCAATAATTGTTTCGATCTCCACAGGGATATTTCCATTAGGAAGATTGTGAGTCCCCATAACAGTCCGGGCATGGTATCCTCTTTCTTCTAATACATCCATAATCACATCAGAAAAACCATCGGCGACTTCATCTATATTATGAAAATCCTCTGCACAATTCACTAGAGCAAACGCCTTTACAAAACGTTCAATCCTATCTAAATTACCAAGATAATCTTTTAAAGCACCTAAAATAATAATTCCACATTCCCTCGCAGCCCCATATCCTTCTTCTACTGTCAAATCTTTTCCCATTCTTCCTTGATACAAAGGTTCCCCTGTAATTTGATCTTCTGGTCCATGTCCTGAAACAAAAATCAGATTTCCTACTTGCCTTAATACAACAATTCCTTTTTTTACTTTATATACAAAATCCTTTTCAACGTTATCTTCTATAACTTTATTAATTGTATCCATCTTTTCACCTCTATTTATTCTCCTCGTTTCAAAGCATATCCTGGGAATAAACCAGTCACCTTTTCTTCATAAACTACCATTTTCCCATTGATAATTACATGAGTAATCCCTTTGGGCCCGCGACGTGGATTACAATACGTAGCCGTATCTGTTACTGTTTCTTCATTTAAAATAACTATATCTGCAAAATTACCTTCTTGAATGATTCCCCTCTTTTTTAAATTAAAAGTCTTGGCTGGATTTGCTGCCATACGCTGCGCTATTGTATTATAAGACATTCCCTGTTCTCTTGCTAACCTTAAAAACCTTGGAAAGGTACCAAATGAACGTGGATGAGGTTTAAATCCATAGGGAATAGAATCTGTACATACCATATAATAAGGTTTGGATAATAATTCAACAAAATCCTTATCCATACGTAAACGTTTTTCTTCGTCCTCAGTTGGATTTGAAAGGTAACCGACCTCTAACCCTTCTTCTAATAAAATATCACAAATCATATCTTCATTGGTTTGGCAACGTAATTTAGCAACATCATCAAAATCCATTCCTACATATTGTTCATTTTTCTTTAAATGAGTAAATGTACCTGTTGTTGGAATCGTATTTTGTCTCATTCCTTGACAAATGGCATCCCTAAGTTTTGGATTGGCAAGCCTTTCTAATGTGGCTTCATAACCACCTTCTACTGCCCATGGTGGTAAGAAAATCATAGCATAACCACTTCCAGAGTAATACGGATACGTTTCTAATGTTATTTTCATACCATCCTTAATCGCATTCTCAATGGGCTGCATTAATTCTTGTACATGTCCACAGTTATCAGGCCCTGTTCTAAAATGAGAAAAATGTAGTTTACAACCTGCATGTTTTGCAATTTCAATAGCTTCCAGTGTAGCATCAAAAGGCTCCCCACGAAAAACAGTTCTTGTATGTGTTACATAAGGTACATCATACTCTGTACATACTTTGCAAAGTTCAATCAGTTCATTTGTATCCGAATAAGAACAAGGATAATAGCTGAGTCCTGTAGAAAATGCCACCGCTCCCTCTTCAAATGCTTGTCTCATCAGATCTTTTGCTTTATCTAATGCATATCCAGTTAATGGTTGGTCATGAAATCCCATGGCTTCTAATCGTATTGTTCCATGGGGTACTTGATATGCAACATTAGGAGCTACCTTTTGATGAAATTTACTTAGGTATTCTCCTACTGTATTAAAATCCAAAGGTATGTCAGGAAAAAATCCATTTAACCCCCTTAAATATTTTGCATACATGTTTAAATTATCCGTAGATAATGGAGCATATGATAACCCATCTTGACCTAAAATCTCTGTAGTAATTCCCTGGCAAATCCCATTAGCATGCTGCCTATCAAAAAGAAGTGTCATATCTGAATGCAAATGAGTATCAATAAAACCTGGCATAACTGCCTGTCCCTCTGCATCGATCATATCTCTATATTCTTCCTCTGACAAATTTCCTATTCTACATATTTTTTCACCTATAATTCCAATGTCAGCTTGATAAACACCTTTTTCTGTACCATCATATATCTTTGCATTTTTAATTATTAAATCAAACATTGTTTTCGCCTTCTTTTTTAATTTTTATGATCTAATTTTTACAATTGCTTCTACTACAATTGGAACATTTTGTGGTAATGCAAATGCACCCATAGCAGAACGTGCATGTTGCCCACGGCGTCCAAACACTTCCACCATTAAATCAGAAAATCCATTCATAACTGCAGGTTGACTTGAAAAGTCACCACCACTATTAATTAAACCTAAAGCTTTTACTACGTAATCCACCCGGTCTAGTTCTCCAATATACTCCTTAATTGTAGCCAGCATATTTAATCCACAAAGTCGAGCAGCTTGATAAGCGGTATCAATATCTAAATCTGTCCCCACCTTACCTACGTATACAGGCGTTCCTTCAATATTGACAGGTAAATGAGCAGATAAAAATAGCAAATCTCCCTGCAAAACTGCATCTACCGCTCCTTTTCCTTTGCGATTTCTTACTGGCAACTTGATTCCTAAATTTTCAATTCTTCTGCCTGTTTCACTCATTACTCTATTTCCTCCTTCTTAACTTTCCCATCATTTTCATTAATGATATTTTTTAGTTCTTGTATCACAATTTCTGTTTCTTCTAAAGTTACGTTTAAGGGACTAAAATAAATCCCATTGTTTACCCGGTCGACTCCGATATAGATATGCTTATCCAACATTTCTTTTGCAATTTCTTCTGCCTTTATTCCGTTTTTTAATTTTCCAAAAGCTCTCGGATACCTTTGTCCTACCGGTCCATGTTCTATTCGGCACGTTTCAAAAATACAACACTCATTCATAGCATCAATAAACCTATCAACTATTCCTGATAGTTTTCGATCATTTTCTTTATGATCCATTTGTACGTAATTTTCAATTGCTACTGTTAAACCTACCATTCCTTCTCTAGATACCTTACTACTCCTACAAATTCCATGCATGGGTGCACCAAAACGAATGCAATCTTCAATATACTCTTTTTTACCAACAATAAGTCCACTAGCCTGGGGACCACTCAATGTTTTCCCGCCACTAAATATGACCATATCTGCTCCCATATCTGTATATTTCCACAAATTCTCTATCGGTGGCAGTTGTGCCGCCGCATCTACCACGACTGGAACACCATGTCGATGTGCTATTTCAATGGTTTTTTCTATAGGCATTGAGCCCCTAGTGTACAAAGCCGATGGAAAATAAAAGATAGCAGCTGTTTTATCACCAATAGCCCCCTCCAATTGGTACTCTAACGTTTCATCCGAATCACCTATTTTTATTATTTTTGCACCAGTAGATTCGATGGATTTGTCGTAACAGTTATGTTGACAATGAAATACTATAATCTCATTTTTTATATCTTTACATTGTGGTAACTGAGAGTATTTATACTGACTTCCCTCTGCCATACAAACCGCTGCACAGAGCTGAATTCCCCCAGCTGCTCCATTGGTAATATAAGCACTTTCATTATGGGTAAGTTTTGCAATATAACTTCCCAACGCCCGCTGCAACTGCTCCACGTTTACAAAACAACGAGATATCTCATCCATAGCCCTTTTTGTGTTTTCAGCCATTCTACTTCCGCCATATACAGTATACGTATCGTGCGCATTAATATATCGCTGTACTCCTAGCCTTGCTAAAAAGTCTTTCATAAATACCTCCTCAAATTTAATGAGCTTTTATACTTGCTCCCCCGTCTACCATAATGATCTGCCCTGTTACATAGGATGACATTTCACTAGCTAAATATAAGGCTGCATTTGCTACATCTTCTGAAGTTCCCGGTTTCATAGGTTGCATCATTTCTAACAAATGTATAAAATCATTCCTTTCTTTTCCCTTTGGATAACTAAAAATTTCATTTTTTACAAAATCACTAAGAATTACACCTGGACATATGGTATTCACTCTTATACCTTTATCCGCATAGTCCAATGCCATGGCTCTTGCTGACGCATTTACTGCTCCTTTCGTACCTGCATACATCAAATTTCCTGGCATGGTCATTCGACTATGGATCGATGAAATATTGACAATATTTCCATACCCACGTTCTAGCATACCGGGAATAAACTTCTTCATACATCGAATTCCACTTTTATAATTCGTCTCCATTAGCTTTTCCAATACATCCATATCAACTTCATGGGCAACCATCCTTTGATTTACTCCTACCGTATTTACTAAAATATCAATTCCACCAAAATCCTTTATAATTTCATCACAGACCCCTTCTGTTTCCACAGGCGAACCTAAATCACAATAGTAGGACTTTGACTTTGGTTGAATTCCTTGTATTTCTTGGATGGATTCACCCAGTCTTTCCTGATCAATCCCACCAACACATACAGTAGCCCCTTGCTTTGCAAACAAGATTGCAATTGCCTTTCCAATTCCTTGTGAACCTGTAGTTACAAACACCCGTTTACCTTCTAATAATTTTTCATAGTTCATAATTGCCTCCAAAATTTAAATGTCTTAATCTCATAAGGATGAAACTGAAACAAAATTCGATTATTCCTAAAAGAAACTTCCCTTTCTTCTTCTTCTATTAAATTACATTCCACTACTCGCTGCATAGGGAATGCTAAAATCAACTCGGCCCTTCCTCTTGTATTATGAACTTCATGTAACCTTACAATGATTCCATCATCAGATTCTGACTTCTTAATAGTCACAACTTTAATATTTGGATTCATACATGATACGAAACTCCATTGCTGCAAACCTATAATCGGAATCCCTTTTATTGCAACCAGGGGGTTATTAAGAACTTCTGCTTCTTTTTCTATAAGTGCATTTGTAAAATCGCCACTATGAGGAAGTAAAGCATATGTAAATTTATGAAGCCCCTGATCTGAATTAGGATTGGGATACGTTCCTGCCTTAATTAAACTTATTTTCATAACAGAATCATGGATATCGTAGCCATACTTACAATCATTTAAAATTGATACTCCGTAATTTGTTTCTGATAAATCTGCCCATTTATGAGCGCACACTTCATATTTTGCAAAATCCCATGATGTATTGCTATGTGTTACCCGCTTGACATTTCCAAATGCAATATCATATGAAGCATATTCTGAGTTAATTTCTACTGGAAATTCTGCCTTTAAAAATAAATGCTTTTCATGCCAATCCACTTTGGTTACAAAATCAATTCTTCTCGATTGGTGATATACAATCATATCCTGATCGATCGTAGAATTTAAAAAACTTCTACGAATTCTAAGTACAGCTCTTACTCCATTGTTTTCAATCATCTGAATGGAATCGACCTGATCTAAATAATAGCTTTTCTGGGTGTAATAAGGACTAAGCTCCCAATTATCATATTCGTAAGGAAAATCTTCATAAGCTACTAACCGATTGGCTACATTCCCCGGGCATAGAATATCCCTATTGTGTTTTTTATCATATAAACGTTCTATATTTCCATTGTGATCCAATACAAAATCATAAAATATAGTTTCAAAATGAAAAGCATGGTGAATGCAAAGTGTTTTTTGTGAATTTATATTTGCTTTTTTTATCTCTGATACAGGTATAACTTTATACCCATAAGCTGGTACAGATTCTACCCATATGGACTCATTGGAATAAGGACATTTTACATCAGCACTTTGTTCCATGCCTGTCATATTCCAAATAGTTATATGTTCTTCTTCCTCTTTCATTAGACTTTCGATCCCACTCTCATATAAAGCCTTTCCCTTTTCGAACAATAATGCAAATGCCTTTTCGCTATCTTTATAAACTTCTTCTATTGAAGATCCAGGTAATATATCATGAAATTGCTGCAATAACATTTCCTCATACAAACATCGTATTTCTTTCTCTGGGTATTTCCTTTGACTTATTACCATATGACATGTGTACAAATATTCTAAATTATGAAGTAAATATTCTGCTTTTCGATTGTTTCTCTTACTGGTTCCATTAGAAGTATATGTACCTCTATGAAACTCTAGATACAATTCTCCCCTCCAATATCCCGGCCGTATGGCTTGCTCTAATTTCTCCTTTGAATATTGGACATATTGCTCCAAGGAAGAAAAAATGACCTTTGGACAACTTCCAATTCCTTTTTCAAGGCGTGAGGCGTATTCAATCATTTCCCTTGTAGTTCCACCTCCACCATCTCCATAACCATAGGGAAGGATTACACCATCACTTATATCTTTATCTTGAAATCGCTCCCAAGTACCCATTACACTTTTTGCATTTATCATTCCATTATAGGTTGTAAAAAAAGATTCCTTAGGAAATGCCGCATCAGGTGTAGTTATAAAGGCTGTAGGAATGGTTGTCCCATCAATTCCAGTCCAATAAAATAAATCATGGGGCATTTTATTATATTGATTCCAGCTAATTTTTGAAGTGATAAAAAAATCCAAACCACTACGCCGTAGTATTTGTGGCAGATTCCCATTATAACCAAATACATCTGGCAACCATAGAATATGAGTATCCACTCCAAATTCACTTTTAAAAAACTGCTTCCCATATAATATTTGTCGGACTAAAGACTCTCCTGAAATAAGATTGCAATCTGCTTCTACATACATAGAACCTTCTGGTTCCCATTTTTTTTCAACTACTCTTTGTTGGATTTGTTCATAAATTTCTGGATAGTCTTCTTTAACAAATTTATATAGTATCGGCTGGCTAGAGAAAAAATGATACTGGGGGTATTCATCCATTAATCGTAATACTGTACTAAAACTTCTTCCTGCTTTTTTCCTCGTTTCATCTACCGTCCATAACCAAGCTACATCGATATGAGTATGACCAATGCAAAATACTTTTGGACTAGGGTTATCTTTTTTCCTTCCACCATACAATGTTTTACATAGCTCATTTGCTTTTGTAACGGACTCGTAGTACTCTTTTGAATAAGGAATGGACAGATTTAAGAGATTGACCACATCATTCAGTACATTCATTAAATTATGCTTTTCAGGATTCGTATCTTCTAATTCTATACTCACATCATATGCTGCTTTTATATTAAAATACAGCTGCTCTGTCTGCCGATGAAACAATCCCAATTGACATTCCAACCACCAGTAAAGATCCTCTTCTCCAGCATAGCCATTTAAATATATTTCTATTTCATCGTCTGGTCTACCGTAATGTTTTAAAAATATCATCCTATGGTTTACATCTAATCCTTGAATAGGTATTCCATTAATATAAACCATAAATTGAGGCCTATAATTTTCCCATCGTCCTTTATCTCTCATACAGACTTCTAATACAGGCTCACCAATACCATCATCTTCTGGCAAATGCACATGAATTTTAAACCAAGTAGACCGATGTTTTCCTCCCCAAGTGGGATGATGAGTCATCTCCCTCCACTGGTTGTCTTCTTTTAATACATGGGCTATATCATTACAATCTAGATCCAAATAAAATACATCTGTGACCTTTTTCACATTGTACAAAATCTTGTTTTTTAGTACCTTCAATAGGGTCTCAATTCGCTTTTCTAGCTTATACATCTCTCACACTTCCTATCATCCTGTTTTCGACTATCCTTTGATCCCTCCCGCAGCTAATCCGTCTGTAATTTTATCTTGCATCAAAACATACACGATAAACGTTGGAATCATAACGATTACCAAGCCAGCAAATAAAGCACCCCAATCAGTAGCATATTTTTGAACTTCCATAATATTAACCAATCCTACTGTAATGGTTTTTTTCGCATCTGTCTTAATCATTACAAGGGACATTACATATTCATTCCAAAATGATAGTGTATTAAAAATCAATGTCGTCATAATAGCTGGTTTGGCTAATGGAGTCATGACTTTTCCCAATGTTCCAAAATAAGAACAACCATCAATAATAGCGGCTTCTTCATACTCTTTTGGAATCGTGGCAAAAAAGCTTGTCAAAATAAATATGGTATATGGTAAAAAATACATCGTATCTACTAAACTTAATCCTGATAACGTATCATAGATTCCGAGCTTTTTCATTAACTGAAATAAAGGAACAATGCCAAATATGGATGGTAAGAATAAACCAATCAAATAAACTGTGCGAATGAATTTTGAAAATATAAATTGAAATCTTGCCAGTACATAAGATGTCATAATTGCTAATATTGTTACCAATACCAAGCCAAGAACCGTTAGATAAACAGAGTTACCAAAATACCCACCAATATTGGCTTTTACAAATGCATTAATATAATTATCAAAAGTAATTTTTTGGGGAAGGGCCCAAGGGCTTTGATAGAATTCACGAGATGTTTTAAATGATGTATAAAATGTCCAAACAAAAGGGGCTACAACTACAACTCCATATACTAACAAAATCAATCGTGCAGGAAGATTTCTTAAAAATTTTTTTGTCATTATTCATTATTCCTCCCCTAGTAAGTAATATCATCTTTCGCTGACAAACGATTATTAATCCCTGATAAGACTAAAGTAATAATCAAAATAATTACACCTACTGCCATCGCATAACCAAAATTCCCATTTTCAAAGGCTTGTTGATACATATATAAAGATAATACATTGGACTTATTATCTGGACCTCCACCTGTCATAATTCTCGTGTAAGTAAAACTACCATTAAAAACTGCAATAATATTAAAAATAATAGCTACATCTAATACATTTCGAATTAATGGCATTGTAATTTTTGAAAACTTCTGAAAGGAAGAAGCCCCTTCAATATTGGCTACTTCATATAGTTCGTTAGGAATCCCTTCCATTGCTGCAATAAAAAGAATCATATAATAACCAACCGCCTGCCAAATCATTGTAATTCCAATGGAAAATACAACTGTTGCACTTTCTCCTAACCAAGTATGTATCAAACTTTCAGCCCCAATCCATTTTAAGAATCCATTAATAATACCCACCGATGGATGATAAATAAAACTCCATAAAATAGAGGTAATCGAAATTGCTATTACATTGGGGAAGAAAAATAAAACTCTGTATACTTTTTTCTCTCTTAACTTTTTGCCTGATAATAAAAAGGCAAATAATAATGACAACAAAATCGTAACCACTGGTACAAATACCAATAAAATAATATTATTTAATAAAGCTTGTTTAACAATCCGATCCCTAAATAATTTCTCATAATTCTGAAGCCCAATAAATTTGTAGTTTTTCCCAATCCCTGACCAATCAGTAAAACTCATAGCAAAAGATGAAAACATTGGATATAATACAAATACGGAAAACAAAACAAAAGTAGGGACGATACACACAAATATAAAAAAATTTCTTTTATATGCTAATCTTTTGACTTTTTCGACTAATTGTCTCATATATTCACGCTCTCTTTTATCATCTATTGATAGAATGTAAGCTGCCATTCTGACAGCTTACATTCTATCAACTTCATTTTATTTTACCGCTGCCTCACGTAAAATAGCATTGGCCTTTTCCAGACGTTGCGCCCAATCCTCTACCTTCATTTCACCATTTACTAAGCTATTAATAGAACCAAAGATTTCACTTAAAATTTTAATTTCTGTCTTTTCTGTTAATGTAAAATTCACAAAAACAGGGAGTAAATCTTCATCTAACATTTTTAGATTTTCATAGTTAGAAGGTGTCATATACTCTTTCGCAAAATCAGCCCCTGATTTAACAGCCATGGCCGCTTGGGTTTTTTCTGCATTTATCTTTAAAATATCCTCACGATATAAGAAACGTAAAAATTCTTTAGCTAATTCAGGATTTTTAGCAGCTGCAGGAATTTCAAATGTTTCAAATCCAATATTCGCATATTGTTTTTGTCCCTCTTTTACCACTGGTGTCGGCAAGAAACCATATTCAAAACCTTCCGGTGCTGCATCTGCCATCTCTGCCTCAATCCAACTACCCGATACGCAAAACAATGCTTTGTTTTGTAGGAATTCTGTCTGGGCCTGTGTATGAGTTAATGCTACACTTCCATTTAAGATATAGCCATTATCAACCATTTTTTGGTAAAAACTTAGCACTTCTTTTACTTCTTCTTTTTCCCAAACCCCTTCTTCATAATTGGCAATGGAATTTATTAATTCTGCTCCACCAACCGATGCCAAAGCAGGGAATAAAATACCTTGATTGTAATCTGGGTATATACCTGGATATACATATAATGCAATTCCTTCTGCCTTTGCCTTTGCACCAAGCTCTAACATTTCATCTAAAGTATGAGGAATTTCCCATCCTTTTTCCCTCATAAGTGCTTTATTATACCATGTTCCCCAACTATAATACCAACTAGGTGTATATAAAATCCTTCCATCCTTATAGGGCTGGCAATAATCTAGAATTCCTGTTAGTAATTTATCTTCTATATTACCTTTGACTACATCACTTAAATCTAGCAAAGCATCTTCTTTAATCATTGTGCTAATAATATCTTGTTCTTGTGCAAACGCAATAAAATCAGGTGGATCACCAGATACAACACTAGGTCTAATAATATCTGCAAGTTGAGGTGAAGCCGTTAATTCAACTTTTACATCATATTCCTCTTCAAACATCTTAGAAACCGTATCCCAAAAATCTGTTCCATATGCTCCTGCAAACGCTGCTACTTCTAGTGTCTGTCCTGCAAATTCAGATTTCCCATTCGATGTTTCTTTTGCATCTGAATTATTCTTCTCTTTGACTACTGTTTTGTTTGTAGTACTGTCCTTTGAGCCTGCTTTACCACATGCTGATAATGAAGAAATCAACATTATCATTGCTGTTAGTAAACATAAGCTTCTTAAAGCCCTTTTCATAACATAATCCCCCTTTAATAATTGTATTTGGTCTCTTAATGAACCTAAGAATATAATACCAAGATTCTCTCTTTTTTGTAATAAATAAAAACACCCTGATTATGTAATATTTAGTTCTCCTTTTTTTAATCCAGTACAAAATTTTACATATCTCACCATCCTTCGTACCATTTCACATTTGAATAATGGTTCTATTAAAATAGGCTATTGAAAATTTTCAATAGCCTATTTATCTCATTATGATCTGTTTCATTTTCTAATTATGGATTCTATCACAATATTGAGATGGGGTTTCTCCTTTATACTTTTTAAACAATTTGCTAAAATAAAACTGATCAACAATTCCAACACTATGAGCCACTTCTTTGATTAACATATTATTATCCGCTAACAAATCTGCCGCTTTATTTATTTTATATTCATTAATATAATCACTAATTGTCTGACCTGTTTCTTTCTTAAATACACGTGTAAGGTAGGATGGACTTAAATTTACATGCTTGGCTAGAAATTGTAAGGACAACCGCTTCTCGTAGTGCCTTTCAATATATTCTAATACCTTTTGTACTTCAGGCGATTTTATTTTACTATTTGTATATTCTACGATACAAAAACAAGCCGACTCTAAATAATTCATAGCCTTACTTAAACGTTGTGTATTACATATATTCTCCGATATCTCTTCTATTTGATTTTTAATAGAACCATCTTGAATATCAAACTGTGTCATCATTTGGGCAATATTTACCTCTAACCATTTTTTCAACAAATCTGGATCAAGTAAAACAGAGGAACAATCATCTTTGACCTCTTGCACTTTACATCGAATCCACTCCTCATCACTCCTATTGATAGCATCAAATAAATCCTCAGTCATATTCAACTTTAATTCTTTAGATAAAACAGGAAATTGTTTTTCTTCTGTATAATTATTCATATTAAAGATATCGTTCTCTTCTTCGTAAAACAAATATTTCATCCGTTCAGCTACCTCTTCAAATATGTGCTGTATTCCTTTGATATCATTAAATTCAGTACTTACTCCGATCATAAATTGATTATTCGTATAAATCTTTAAACTAGATATTACTTTTTCAAATAAGAAAGGCATTTTTAAAAGTTCGCCATTGCATAATATTACATAACTTCCATTTTTAATATAAATCGTACATAAATAATTAACATGACCTAATACATCTTCTACAATATTATCAATATACGCATATTTAGGATTATCCACAGTCGTTAATTCTTCATCATTTTTTAAATACAGCAAACAATAACCCTGATTCGGATAATGTTTTCGTAATAAATCTAAATCATAACTATCTCCTAAAATGTTACGCCTTAACTGTCTTGTAATATTTGCATTTTGATATTGTAAGATCGAGTTTTCTTGTGAAACTTTTGTTACTATTGTCCCCGTTTTCCTTTCCTCTGCAATTGACTTTTTGGCAGCTTCTAGTACCTCTAAAAGATTGGCTCCATTTAATGAATTCTTTAATATATAATCAAATGCTCCAAATCGTAATGTTTCTTTTACCATCTCAAACTCTGAATAATTACTAAGTACAATTACTTTGCCTACATAACCAGCCTTTTTTAATAACTTAATCAATTCTAAACCATCTATATCATTCATAACTAAATCTGTAATAACAATGTCTGGTTGCTTTTCTGCAACTAATTCTAACGCTTTTTTACCATTTGATGCAGAACCTACAAATGTCATATCATAGTCTTCCCAATTAATTATATTTTGTATTGCAATTCTTACGATTGTCTCATCATCAACCACAATCACCCTATACATGATATTCCTCATTTCTAGCCTGTATTTTATCAACTTGATTTATTTCCTTTATAATCGGTAAAGTAAATCTCACCTCTGTCCCCTGTCCAATTTGACTAAAAATTTCGTAACCATATTGCTCTCCAAAATAAAGGCGTATTCTCTCTTGTACATTTTTCATACCAATTTGATAAGATTTATGCTTTTCAGTATTTTTTGGAATTTCAAAATTTACATTGGGATTAAAACCGACACCATTATCTTTTACTCTTACAATTAGATTATCACTTTCCTCAAAAGCTACAATCTCAATGACTCCTTTGTACTCTAGGTTGGAAATGCCATGTATAATTGCGTTTTCTACAATAGGTTGCAGTAACATCTTCAATATATAAGTATCTATAAGTTCCTTAGAGATCTTTATTTTAACATCAAAAAATTCATTGAACCTTATTTTCATAATGGTACTATAACTTTGTATATTATTCATTTCTTCTTGAATCGTTACATATTCTTTTTTAGAAATTGTGCTACGAAGTAAATCTGTTAAAGCATTGATACCATCGGCTACATTATCACATCGACTCATTAAGGATACCCACTTTAAGGAATCGAGTGTGTTAAATAAAAAATGTGGATTAATTTGGGCCTGTAACAATTGGATCTTCATTTCATGTTTATTCATTTCATTGATTTTAATTTCCTCAATGAGTGAGTTAATTCTCTTAATCAATGAATTATAAGCCTTTGATAATGTAACGATTTCACCACTTGTTTCCGCCGGAACAAATTCCTTTAACTGCTTTGTTTCTGTGTTTCTCATATGAGAAATAAGAGAATCCAAGGGTTTAAATATACTATTGGAAAGTACAATGAATATAATAATACATAAAACAAGAGCTACAATAGCTACACTTAATAATACCTTTTGGAATGCTTTTGATTCGGAATTTAAATAATCATTGTCAATTAATCCAATGAGTTTCCAGTTCGTCTGCTTAATCTTTGCATACACCATGGTACTTTTTTCTTCACCTGTATCCACAATAAAATAATTCTCTTTATTCCAAACTTCATCATTCTCTTCCGGTAAGAAATCCAACTTACTATCAACTGAACAATACCCATTTGCACTAGAAATAGCAGTATGAGATGTGTCTATAACTGCTAGTTTCCCATTTTCTCCTATGTATAAATCATCAAATAAATCTCTAAAATAAGATTCTGTTATAAATACAATTAAATATCCAACTCTACTGGATTTAAATCGATAATTAATGGCTTTTGATGCAACGATATAGTTTGCTTGGTTTTTCCCCCCTTGCTTAACATAGGACCATACCATTTGCCCCTCTGCATTATTCGCATCTTCTATGATTTTTTCAATGTGTCTTACACTACTCGTATTATAACCTGCATCAAATAATATTTTTCCGTCCTCTGTTACAATGCTAATTGCATGAATCGAATTCATAAAATAATATTTGGAAGAAATAAAATCTGTAATATCATTATGGACCCTTAATAACTCAGTTGTGGATAATTGATCATAATTACATAAAGCATTGTAAATTCTATCATTTACAACAATTTCATCGCATAGTTTAAAAACATTATCCATTGTCATAGACATAATATTAGCTCGTTCTTTAATCAATTGTTGATAGGACATTTGAAGGCGTTGCTTAGACATATTAGTTAAAATCTTGTTTATTGGTAATCCAACCAATATCGTCATGGTCATAACAACTGAAATCATCATAATCAGTAAATTGAGTTTCAACCTGTTCTGTTGATAAAAATTCATCAAATCACCTGTCTCGTTAGTAGTTTTTGTTTAACTGCATAAGTACAGGGTAATAATACAAACTCATTTGTCTACCACTCCAGTGACGTCCCTACATGCCTTTGGTTTGCAAAACAACTATATATTAGATAAATCCCAGTTTTCTATAAATTTTTAAACTACTGGGATTTATCTTTATCTATTTATATGTAGTTTTTCTCAAAATCCCTTGGCATGTCTTAAGATTACGCTCGTGTAGCAAGGCCTCTATCTACCTTGTTGATATTCTCATCATATCACTTTTTTTATGCATTTACAATAACCGAACATTTTCTAATTTCGGAAAATTGTATTTAGAATACACTTTATGAAATTGTTGGATTACCTACAAAAAACTTTTCAGCCAATTCTTTCTCCCTATGACCATTGATATTATAAGTACTACCTATAGCTTCATCTACTCCAGGAACAACAGCTTGTAATAACATTTCATCAAAACCAGAAAAATCAACTTATTAGAAAATGCCTTTCGTAATCTTTCTAATAAATAAAAATCTCCTTGGGTTACCATTTTTTCCTCCTAACCTATTCTTATTACTTGTATTATCTTTATACCTCTCGCAACATAACAAGGAATTCTACTTAGACATTCAGTCCATGCATCATATGCATCATTTAGAATATAAATTATTTTATTGTCAAGCAATCTATTCCTATTTAATGATTATACTATCTCTAGCAT
>FZPS01000187.1_pt98 | contig 28205 bp, 28 predicted proteins | sample 1817821 | NCBI WGS metagenome assembly FZPS01 (sample SAMEA104158645, study PRJEB21678) | metagenome | place: Germany | collected 2015-04-21
TGTTCGGCGTTGTCTTTTTGTCATTTTATTATCTCCTTGGAGCGATTAGTGACTTAAGATTAACTGACCTTAAGGAATCTGTCCAACTTAGTGTAACCTATCCATAATGAGGATAAGTTGACGAAAATATTATTAGATAAAGATGAGATATTTCCCGAGCTACCAGCGCCAACAGATCAAGATTATTGGGTGAAGCAACCAACTTCTCAAAAATATCTAGATTGCTGTAATGAGTTTTGGTGGATTACAACGTATATAGCAAAAGGATTATGGAGAAGGGAGATTCTATATGCACTTGATCACCTTAATCGTTATGGACGGCCGATGCTCTATCAAATGTTAGAATGGCAGGTTGGGATTGAGACGGACTTTTCAGTTAGTATTGGGAAATCAGAGAAATACTTAGAACGCTACTTAGAAGCGGGAAACTGGGAAAGGTTACTGACAACATTCCCGAATGCATCGTATGAAAGTGTTTGGCAGGCATTATTTAATCTGATTGACCTCTTCCGTGATACGGCTACATGTGTTGCGAATCATTTTGAGTACCAGTATCCGAAAGATTGGGATCAAAACATTTCAACATATTTAAGTCAAATTAAAAAGCTGCCGCATACAGCAACAACTTTTAGCTAAAATTTTTAACTATACTTTTTCACATAGAACACCCCTAAAGCTAGATTATTCACTCTAATTTTAGGGGTGAAGTACATATTTGCTGCTGTGTATAAAGATCACTATTATCGGTTAACCACTTTAAATAATGGGGGTACAACTGCAGTTACGATTATGGCAGCAACAATCGACTCAGCTAAACCATTTGTAAAGAATACAGATAAAATCGCTTTAAATACAGCACCAACACCGTCAGCTCCAATAGCTTCTGCATACGCATCATGGAAGAAGAAAGCTATTGATCCCATCACTAAAAATGTGTGAGCAAATGTTGATAGTAACCCCGTTGCGAATAGTGCGGGCTTCTGTTGTAACTTACTGCGGCTAAGTAGTTTTTTGGTTGCTTGATATAAATAGTAAGGAAGTATCCCCAAAACAATTCTAGGTACGAATGCAATAAACAATGCCCAAAATCTCGCTGGTCCAACATCGACTAAATCAACGAATGGAGAAAATGCAAAAGACAGTAAACTTGGTGACAATGTATTAATAATCATACTTGTTAGACCAAATATAAATCCTTGAAGAGCCCCTATTCTTGGTCCTAAAATGATTGATGCAATGATGACTGGAATATGAATAATAGTTGCTTTGATAACGACTAAATTGATAAAACCAAAGGGCGTAAATGCAAATAATAAAATAATTGAAATAAAAATGGCTGTTAAGGCAAATCTTTTTATATTCAAGATTCTCTACCTCCAATGAATTTTATTTGTAAAATAAAGTAAGTAATCAACTAAATATTTTATAAAAATGAAAGTATGGTTATTTTATCATTTTAAATTAAAAGACTCCAATTTTTTAATTAATTTTCTTGCTGTTTCACAGTCAAAGTAATATATTTTTAGAGTATAATTAGTATTGAATTAAGAGAGAAGAGGAGGGATTCTTATCGTTTGGGAAGTATTTAATATTATTGGAACTATTGCTTTTGCAATGAGTGGAGCTGTGATTGCTTTAAAGGTTAATTATGACTTGCTCGGTGTATATGTTCTAGGATTAATTACTGCTTTTGGCGGTGGTGCCGTACGGAATTTGTTTATTGGCATTCCAATCACACAACTTTGGCAGCAAAACTCACTATTTATTATTGCAATCATTACAATTAGTCTTGTTTTTCTATTGCCAAGTAAAGCAGTAGTTTTTTTATCTAGATGGAGTATTTTTGATGCAATTGGATTATCGGCATTTGCTGTCCAAGGTGCTATGTATGCACAAGCTACAGATTTACCTATTTTTGCAGTGATGTTTTCTGCTGCTATAACTGGAGCAGGTGGTGGAATAATCCGGGATGTGTTGGCACAAGAAAAGCCGATGGTCTTTCGTCAAGATGTATATGCATTATGGGCTATGTTAGCAGGTTTTGTAATTGGTATGGACTGGGTAACAGAATCTTATCAGTTTTATCTTCTATTTTTAGTCATCTTAATTTGTCGCTCCATTTCTCATCGTTATAACTGGAGTCTACCACGCCGTTCACTACAAAGTATCCAAACCGACACTTCTAATAACTATACAGAAAAATCTGCGAAAATAGGCTAAATGATCGTCCTAATTCGCAGATTTATTTTAATTGTTAGATAAGTAATTTGTAACGATATAGGCAACGGATTTTGCCGCAACAATTAATGAGTCTTCATCGATATCAAATTTCGGATGATGATTGAAATATGGATTTTCAATTCCTTTTGGTGTACATCCGATAAAGTAGTAAGCACCAGGAATTTTTTCACTGTAATAAGCAAAGTCTTCTGATGGTGTCATCTTTGGCACTTCGATAATATTCTTAATATCATTGTCGTTAATTTGTGTTAGCGTATCTACAACAAACTTAGTTAAGTCAGGGTCATTATATAGTGGTGGATACCCAATCTCATATGTGAGTTCACAAGTGACGCCAAAGGTGACTTCAATGCCTTTAACAATGCGCTCGAGCTCTTGGCTAATTAATTTCTCTGTCTGACTGTTGTAGTAGCGGATATCACCTTCAATTTCAATGCTATCTTTAATTACATTAAAGGTTCCTTTACCATCAAAAGATCCGATTGTGACAACGCCCGTTTCCATTGGATCTAATCGTCGACTAATAATCGTTTGAACCGTTGTGACAAAGTGTGCTCCAGCAACAATTGCATCATTTGCTTTATGAGGAGAGGAACCATGTCCACCTCTTGCTTTAATCTTAAGATTAAAATAGGAACGCCCACTAAACGTATATTCACTACGATAACCGATCGTTCCAGCAGGCGCTATCGGCATAACATGAATACCAAAAATAGCCTCAACATCATCGAGGTAGCCGCCTTCTACAATTGACTTTGCACCACCAGGAGGTGCTTCTTCTGCATGTTGGTGAATTATTTTAATTGTACCTGCAAGCTCATCCTTTAATTCAATCAAACAATCGGCTAATACGAGTAAATAAGCCGTATGTGCATCATGACCACACGCATGCATCACGCCATCATTTACAGATTTAAACGGTACGTCTGCTTCTTCCTGTATCGGAAGTGCATCGAAATCAGCTCGAAGTGCAATGGTTTTACCAGGTTTTCCGCCATTAATTGTAACGATAATACCATAGCCATTGCCAACATTTGTTTCAATTTTTACTGGTTTCCCACGGTAAAAGTTTTCAATATAAGCAGCTGTATTTTTTTCTTTAAATGATAGTTCGGGATGTTGATGTAAGTGTCTGCGAATTTCGATCATTTCATTTTTACGTTGTTCAAGCATAGTAATGAGTTTCTTCATAAATATATCAGTCCCCTTTATAATCGGTGCTTGAGTGTCCGACTTGTTTATGTCTCTAATTTTAGCATATAGCAGTGGACTATTCTTAAAATAAGTCATTTCATTATGTTGAATTGTATTAATCAGTAGCTTTTCTATGTTAAAATAGGGGTACCGGTCATAATGTGTTTGTTATGAATAAGTAAAGTTACAAATAGGAGGTAGTTATTGTGAATAAACGTTTATATAGGTTGATTCCTTATATATTGTTAATTGGTATGACGTTAATCTTGAATTATATCTTTTTACCACCTTTAACATTTCAATCACCACAATTCAGAATTTTCTTTGGTTTATTCTTTCTTGCTGTGATATTTATTGAATTAATCTTTGATATTGATATTTCAGGGAAGAAAAAGGTTAGTCGAGTAAAGTATGGCATTTTCTCATTACCAATTATTTTCGTACTTATCGCATTTGTCATTCAGTTTTTTAATGGACCAGTTTTTAGAGCCACTGATTATGCTGGCTTAATTGACGTTAAGGAGAAAGACTTTGGTACAGACTTCTTTGCGATGAATCCAGATCAAATTCCAATGATGGACCGTGATACTGCAGAGAGATTGGGAGATCGGAGAATTGGTTCAATGAGTGACTTGGTATCTCAATTTGTGCCGGATAATGCATATACGCAAATTAATATTAATAATCATCCATATCGAGTAACACCGTTAGAGTATTCAGGATTTATGCAATGGTTTAACAATCGTAAGCAAGGGATTCCAAACTATTTAAAAGTAGATATGGTATCAGGTGAGGTTACGCTTGAAGATTTAGCTGAAAATATGAAGTATAGTCATTCAGAACGCTTTTCTCGAAATGTAAAACGTCATTTACGACGTCAATATCCTACGACTATTTTTAGGTCACCATCATTTGAAGTAGATGATGAAGGGCATCCGTATTATGTTGCAACAACTTATAAGAATAAATTTATATTTGCACAACAAGAGCCAAGTGGTGTAATTTTGTTAGATGCAGTTAACGGTGAAACACAGTTTTATGATTTGGGTGAAATTCCAACATGGATGGATCGCATTTATTCAGCGGAGTTAATTCTTGAACAACTAAATTATTATGGTAAGTATACAAATGGATTTTGGAATAGTGTCTTTCAGAAGCGGGGCGTGACACAGACGACAGAAGGGTATAATTACATTCCGATGAATGATGATGTTTATCTTTATACCGGAGTAACATCGGTTAATAGTGATGCGTCAAATATCGGTTTTTATCTTGTTAATTTACGTACTAAGGAAGCGGAGTTTTACCCTGTTACGTCAGCTGACGAATTTTCTGCAATGGCATCAGCAGAAGGTAGCTTACAACAAATGCGCTACACATCTACATTCCCATTATTAATCAATCTTAATGATCGACCTTATTATATTTCATCATTAAAGGATGATTCTGGCTTAGTTCGTGCCTATGCACTGGTTGATGCACAAGATTATCAAAAAGTAATTACGAGTGACACTGTAGATGGTTTAATTGCTAAATTAAATGGAACAGTATCTAAACCGGAAGATTTGACAGAGATTGAAGAGGTTGAAACAGACGAAGAATTGACCTGGATTAGTGGCCAAGTGGAAAACATCTCTCAAGCAGTAGTTGCAGGAGACACTGTGTATTACTTTATGATTGATGGCTCAATCTATAAAGCATCCATTCAATTAAGTGATCAACTACCGTTCGTTGAGCTAGAGACGCTTATTGAAGGAGAAGTCAATCAAAATAATGTTTTCCGTTCGATTCAAATAAGTCAGTAGTTATATATTTTTAGATTCAAATCGAAATGTTGAGCAATACGAAAAAACCTGTGACAGAAAGCGACTGTACACAGGTTTTTTTGTGATTAAATCTAGAATTTAAATTTATGCAGAGTTCAAATTATTTATTTGTATCTGCATAAATGGTCATAGCATCACGCATGAACATAGCTAGACCTTCACCAAACTTATCAATATTATTTGTGAACCGTTCATCATCGACATACATCTGCCCTAAATTTTTAAAAGCTTCCAGTGAATATTCACCAAATTTGTTTAGGTAATCAAACCATTCTTTAATCTTCACTTGAGCTTCTGTCGAATTTGGTTCAAGGTGACGAATTGCTGCTAGATCACGGTAAATTTGGTTGAATTGTTCTTGATCAATTTTAGTGAATCCCTTTGCAACTTTATTTGCTTGATCAACCTTTTCATCACCCCATCTTTGACGTGCTTCTTCTTCATATGGATTTTGGCTAAAGTCAAAGCCAGAGAATTTTTCTTTATTTGTCATTTCGATCTCACCTTTCACGTGTTGAATTGTTCTTCTCACTGTATTAATCATCTTATCTAGCCGTTCTCGTTTCTCTACAAGCATTTTATAATGTATAGCTAATGCCTCTTGTTGATCGAAAGAAGGGCTACCGATGATCTCTTTAATTTTCTTTAAAGGGAAGCCTAACTCTCTAAAAAATAAGATTTGTTGTAGCATTTCAAGGTTATGATCAGAGTATAGACGATAACCTGAATCAGTTATTGTTTCAGGAACTAATAAACCAATTTCATGATAATGATGTAGTGTGCGCACACTTATTCCAACTAAATCAGCTACTTCTTTAACTCTCATCAACAGTCGCTCCCTTCACTAAATAATATAAAGTATAACGTAAGGTGAGAGTCAATGGTGTTATTAATAATTTTACTAAATTTGCTGTAATCAATAAAATAATATTAGCTGATCTTTAGATATTGATATTTATTAAAGAGGATGTGTTTAAAACGATGGAGTATTCTGTGGATGAATCAGATACACTATATGCGATTAAATTCCGATTAGATCAAACAATTAAAGAAGTTCAGATTGGTAAGCTAGGAGAATTTAATTTTTCTAGTGGGTACTATGTGTATGTCGGTAGTGCTAAGCGTAATATCACAGCAAGAGTAGAAAGACATTTGCAAGTTGATAAGAAGAAAAGATGGCATCTTGATTATCTGAGACCATATTTAAGTGTAGAATCAGTCCAAAGTTATGCTGAAGAAGAGGGAGAATGTGCACTTTTTCGACGATTGAAAACGGCGCATCGAGGGAGTATACCTATCAAAGGTTTTGGTTCGTCTGATTGTCAATGCCCAGCCCATTTGTTTTATATTAAAGTTAAATAGTAAATGTCTGTTAGGTATTCAATTTAATGAGTGCTCTTTTTTATAAAATTATTACTCCAATTAAATTGGCACAGTATTACTAACTAATTTCATGGTATGATATAAGCAATGTTTAATATAAAAAAGAAGGGATTATGATGAAAGAAATTGTTGGAAAAACAAAAGAAATGAATTCTGTAAATACACTTGTGAGAGATTTTAGAGCATTAGGTTTACAAAAAGGGATGACAATACTCGTTCATTCATCACTGTCCTCGTTAGGATGGGTTAATGGGGGAGCAATGGCCGTCATAGAGGCGTTAATTCAAGTTATTACAGAAGAAGGTACGATAGTAATGCCTGCGCAGAGCGGAGATTGGAATGAACCAAGTAAATGGGATAATCCCCCTGTTCCTGAATCTTGGTGGGAAGAGATCCGCCAAACAATGCCGGCTTTTGATAAAGACAAGACACCGACATCAGGGATGGGGCTTATTCCTGAAGTCTTTCGTAAGTACCCGAATGTAGATCGAAGTGATCATCCGTCAGCTTCTTTTGTTGCGTGGGGGAAAAATCGCAATTATATTATTAGTAATCATTCAATTGATTTTAGTCTAGGCGAACAGTCTCCATTAGCGAGACTTTATGATTTAGATGCTCAAGTACTATTTATCGGAACAGGCTACTTTACAAACACTGCATTTCACTTAGGGGAGTATCGTGCGCCCGGAGCTGAAATTGTTAAAGAAGGAGCTTCGATTATCGAAAATGGTCAGCCGGTTTGGCGAGTATACAATGACATTGAATTTGCTGTCGGAGAATTTGAAGAGATTGGTGCTATTCTCGATCGTGAGTATGATGTGACGAAAGGATTAATAGGACTAGCAGAGTCACGATTATTTTCAATTAGAGAAGCGGTTGATTGTGCAGAAAAATACTTTATTCAAAAAAGAGCGAAATAATCTAAGTTAAATAGATTACTAATCATTGATTACTGCTTAGAGAGTGTGGTGACTAGAATGCAAGTCTATTTGATTGTTAATCCTAAGTCAGGAAAAGGATTAAAGGTATTTAAGAAGTTTCAAAAAAAACTTACAATTCCATATAAAAGTTATTTGACTGAGTATCCAAGACATGCAACAAAATTAACAAAACAAATTAAAGCTAATGATCCTAATTCGTTCGTCATTGCAGTTGGTGGAGATGGTACAGTAAATGAAGTTGTACAAGGAGCGGCTAATAGTAACTTAACAGTTGGCGTTATAAGTAGTGGCTCAGGAAATGATTTTTCGCGTTACTTCTATTGTTTTAATACGCCTGCTGATATAGAACGGTTTGTGAGAGAAAAGACAACTGGATCAGCAGATGTTGGGAAAATTAGCTTTTATAATGAGCAAAAATTATTTATTAATAATAGTGGTATTGGCTTTGATGCACTTATATGTGAACGGGTAAGACGCTCAAAGGTTAAGCGTTTTTTAAACCTATTTGGATTAGGTAAGCTTGTATATGTCTATTATGTATTGCTAGAGCTATTTAGATTTAAGCCATTTCAATTAGAAACAAATCTTGGTGGTAATAAGCGTATCTATACAGATGTCTGGTTCGTTGCAGCTAGTAATCAGCCATATTTTGGCGGTGGGATGAAAATCTCTCCGCACTCAAATGCCGAAGACGGAATGCTAGAATTTACCCTTATTCATAAACTAAAGAAATTACGTTTTATTATGATTTTTTGGAAAGTTTTTAATGGTAAGCATTTGAAATATACGGATTATGTGACACAGTTTAAGGGGCATTCAATTGATGTCTATACTGAAGAACATCTCTTTGGACATATTGATGGTGAAGTACTAACAATACCCGCCAAACAAACAATCAGTTTCTCAGTTAGTGAGTATCAGTTAAAATATGCTATTGAGAAACAGATAACTCGAAATATTAATATCGAACAAGTAAAAATAGGATAAACGAAATCATAGCTTATTTATTTTTTGTCATGTTCAAAAAGGATGCAAAGTTCAGCATCCTTTTTTATTCTTATTCGTCAATTTTTCAAGGTGATATTAGCTATATCTTTCAAAGCCTAAATAACGAGAGCCTTGAAAGGTGAGCTTGCCGGTATCTCCTTCAGCAAGTTGCCCAAATTCAACCCCTGAAACAACAAATTCAAGTCGATCCTTACTCTGAACTTCAAAAGTAACGTAATAAGTTGTCCGTGAAGTATGATCTACATGGTGAGAATCATTATTATGATGCTGGTAGCTATGGACTTCAGTTCTTTTGGCTACGATTAAAGCGCCAACATCTAATATTGGTGATTGATTGTCTCGATTTCTTTGTTGAATGCCCTGAAATATACTGACGATTAAAAAACCAAAAATTATCAACGAAATAATGATTATAAGAATAGTCACGAAGTCGAACATTGGATCATGAAATGGATCATGAGGTGAAAATCCCATTTTTATCACGCCGCCTTTGTGATAACCAAAATGATTAAAGGTTATCAGTTTTATATAATGCTACTTAGCTATATTATATACTTGAATAGTTTTCCAAACAATTAAAATCTGAAAGTAGTAAATTTTAAAATGACTTATGAAAAAACCGAACGGCGAATTATACTAATAAATATCCGTTCGGTTTATATTCTATGAAACATATTTTAATCGGCGAATAAATCTGTGATCTCGCCTGTTTCTGGATTAACTAAATACCACCCATATGTGGCTGTATGTGATTGTCCTTCACCGTGGTCAACAACTTCAAATACTTGAATGCGGTAATTACCATTGTCATCAATACCATCAAAGGAATAATTTAGCCCCATGTCTGTGTCAGTACCTTGGATAAATTCTTTGACAAGATTGATGGCATCATCAGAACTATATTTATCTGATCCATTACCGTTTTGGTCCTGATCTATTTGGTCATTTTGTTCTGTTTCTGAAGTATCTGGCTCATCATTAGAATCTCCGTCCGTTGTCGATAAGTCATTATTATCAAAATCATCTTGACTTGGTTCTTCTACTTCCTCAGAATCTTCAATTTGCGGATCAGTAATATCTTGGTCTACAGGTGTTTCCTCTAATGTATCATTTGATTGACAACCAAATAGTACAAAGCTGGCTAATATCAGTAAGAGTATTTTTTTCATTGTTATCCCACCTTATATAAAATCTTTAAGTAAATTATAATGTCATTCTAAATATTTTCGACAAAATTTGCAAACAGAATAAATATATTAGTAAGGGAATTCCTTGATTAGGTTATCTTCTTAACCATATAATGAAAATAACAATAATTTTTTTGAATGCTTTTGTTTATACTAATTCGTGTATTGGACCATGAATGAGTTTTAAATTATATTGCTACAGACTTAGTGAGAACAATGTTGGGAGGATATATATTATGAGGATGATAGATCTAATTGAGAAAAAACGGGAAGGTCAATCGCTTACAGAAGGCGAAATTAACTATATGATCGAGCAATATACAAATGACCAGATTCCGGATTATCAGATGGCAGCAATGCTCATGGCAATATATTTTCAAGATATGTCAAATGAAGAAAGGGTTTATTTAACGAAAGCAATGGTATCTTCCGGAGAAGAAATAGACCTCTCAGCCATTAATGGTATTAAAGTCGATAAGCATTCAACAGGCGGTGTAGGTGATAGTACAACGCTTATATTAGCCCCACTAGTTGCTTCTGTCGGTGTTCCTGTTGCTAAGATGTCTGGTCGAGGCTTAGGGCATACAGGCGGTACATTAGATAAATTAGAATCAATCCCTGGATTTAATGTAGAATTAGACAGTTCAACATTTATCGATTTAGTTAATAAAAATAAAGTTTCGGTCATTGGTCAGAGTGGTCATTTAACTCCTGCAGATCAGAAGTTATATGCGTTACGTGATGTAACGGCAACGGTAAATTCTATCCCGCTTATTGCTAGCTCAATCATGAGTAAGAAAATTGCCTCTGGTGCCGATGCTATTGTACTTGATGTTAAAACTGGATCAGGTGCATTTATGAAGGAATTAGAGGATGCAAAGGTTCTTGCTCAAGCAATGGTTGACATTGGTAATGGTGCAGATAGAAAAACGATAGCGCTTATTTCTGATATGAATCAGCCCTTAGGTTATGCTGTTGGTAATGCACTAGAAGTTAAAGAAGCAATCGCTACTTTAAAAGGAGAAGGACCTGATGATTTGACGGAGCTTTGCTTAGCATTAGGTAGTCAAATGGTCTATCTAGCGTATCAAGCTGAATCAATTGATCAAGCACGTGAAAAGTTATTAGCAGCGATTGAAAATGGTGAAGCAATTGGTAGATTAAAAATATTTATTGAATCACAAGGTGGAGATCCGAGAATAGTTGATCAACCCGAGCAACTACCCATAGCGACCTATCAAATTGAAGTTAAATCTACTAAGGCAGGGTATATTTCTGAAATTGCTGCTGATCAAATTGGGGTAGCAGCAAGTATGCTTGGGGCAGGACGTACCACTAAAGATTCAGACATTGATTTGGCAGTTGGCATTGTGTTACGAAAGAAGGTAAGTGATTATGTGAATGAGCAAGATACACTTGCCGTCATCCACAGTAATCAGACAGAAGTAGCGACTGTTATAGAGAAAATTTTACACGCATTTCAAATTCAGGATCAAGAGGTAACGCCAAAACCATTAATTTATCAGACGATTTCATAACTGTTTATTAATGGGAGATAGTAAAAATATTCTTAAACTTTGACGATAACTAGAGATATAATACAAGTATAGTAACAAATCGAAATCATTTTGTTGGTATAATTGGGACAAGCACAACTATAGTTGAAATATGTTTTTTCGCAGGAGGAGCGTTATGGACAAACAATTTAAACGGATATTTTTACTAGTACTTGATTCGGTTGGTATTGGAGAAGCACCAGATGCAGCCGATTTTGATGATATAGGAGCAGATACATTAGGTCATATCGCTGATTATGTTGGAGGGCTGAAGATGCCGACGATGGCCAAATTAGGCTTGAGTCATATTAAACAAATTAGCGGCATTGAGAAGGTTGATGCTCCATTAGCATATTTTACGAAAATGGAAGAAGCCTCAGTTGGAAAAGATACAATGACAGGTCATTGGGAGTTAATGGGGCTTCATATTGACCAACCCTTCCAAACGTTTCCGAATGGTTTTCCCGATGAGCTGATCAATGAGATTATAGAGAAGACTGGACGTGGTGTTATCGGTAATAAGCCTGCATCAGGAACGGAAATATTAGATGAATTAGGCGATAAACATATCGAAACAGGAGATTTAATTATTTACACTTCCGCGGATTCAGTCCTCCAAATAGCAGCACATGAGGATGTAGTACCAATCGAGGAGCTATATCATATTTGTGAAATTGCTAGAAAGCTAACACTAAATGAAAAGTATATGGTAGGTCGTGTTATTGCCCGTCCATTTGTTGGGGAGCCAGGGAATTTCAGTCGCACGGCTAATCGTCATGACTACGCATTAAAACCGTTTGGTCGAACTGTAATGAATGAATTAAAAGATGCTGACTATGATGTGATAGCATTAGGTAAAATTACTGACATCTTTGATGGTGAAGGGATTACTGAAACGGTTCGAACTGTTGACAACGATGATGGCATGGAAAAACTTATTCAATCAATGGATCAAGAATTTACTGGTTTAATTTTTTTAAATCTAGTTGATTTTGATGCGAAATATGGTCATCGTCGAGATCCGAAGGGATATGCTGAAGCGTTAGAAGCCTTTGATCAACAATTGCCGCAAGTAATCGAGAAATTGCGTCGTGATGACTTACTCATCATTACTGCAGATCATGGAAATGATCCTACTCATCATGGAACAGATCATACAAGGGAATATGTGCCGCTGCTTGTTTATCATAAAGGGATAAATGCAGGCCATGAGTTACCTATAAGAAAAACATTTGCAGATATTGGCGCAACGATAGCTGATAATTTTAAAGTAACAAATCCAGCATATGGAGACAGCTTTTTAGAGGATATAATTGAATAAGGGGGAGCAATAGTGAACCATCAATTAGAACAGGCGAAAAAATTTATAAGTACTCAACTTAAGGCAACACCTAAAGTGGGGTTGATCCTAGGCTCTGGCTTGGGAGTATTAGCTGATGAAATAAAAGATGCAATTAAAATTCCTTACGAACAAATACCTGGCTTTTTAAAATCAACGGTATCAGGCCATGCTGGTCAGCTAGTATCAGGTAAATTAAATGGAGTCGATGTCATTGTAATGCAAGGTCGTTTCCATTTTTATGAGGGATATGGATTAGACGCGATTACTTTTCCGATTCGTGTTATGAAATCTATTGGTGTTGAGAAGCTAATTGTGACAAATGCTGCTGGTGGTATTAATAAGGATTTTCATCCAGGTGATTTGATGTTGATAACTGATCATATTAACAATACAGGGCAAAATCCATTAATAGGTCCGAATGATTCACGACAGGGGGTCCGTTTTCCAGATTTAACGCATGCCTATGATCCTCAGTTAAGAAATTTGGCTAAAGAGGTTGCCAATGAATTATCAATCGATTTAAAAGAAGGTATTTATGTTTGGAATACAGGACCAACTTATGAAACTCCTGCAGAAGTTAAGATGCTTCAATTACTGGGTGCCGATGCAGTCGGAATGTCAACTGTTCCAGAAGTGATAGTGGCAAGACACATTGGGTTAAGCGTCTTAGGCATATCTTGTATCTCAAATATGGCAGCTGGAATTTTAGATGAACCGTTAAGTCATGAAGATGTCATTAAGACGACAGAAAGTGTCCGGTTAAAGTTTATTTCCTTAGTGAAAAGTATATTAACAAAGTTATCTTGAATACAAAAATAGAGACATTTGGGAGGAGATTAATAGCATGTATGCAGGGCTAATAAATGAAGCCAAACTTGCACGTGAAAAAGCGTATACCCCATATTCCAAATTTAAAGTTGGGGCTGCCCTTATGACAAAGAATGGTGCTATATACCATGGCTGTAATGTTGAAAATGCTGCATATTCACTATGTAATTGCGCAGAGCGAACAGCACTGTTTAGTGCTTATGCGTCTGGAGAGCGAGATTTTACTGCTATGGTCGTAATAGCTGACTCACCAAGACCAGTACCTCCTTGTGGCGCATGTAGACAAGTGATGAGTGAGCTTTGTTCTGAAGATATGCCAGTTATCCTAACTAATCTAATTGGAGAGGTTGATACCACAACAGTTAAAGAACTATTGCCAGGTGCTTTTTTAGCTAATGATATTAAAATTGACAAGGGAGAGATAATTGATGAATTATGATTTGGCCCGTTTTATTGATCATACGACTTTGAAAGCAGATGCAACAAAAAATGAGATTCTTTTGCTATGTCAGGAAGCAATTGAATACGGTTTTTTCTCTGTATGTGTAAATCCTACATGGGTAAAGTTAGCGTATGAACAATTACAAGGCACAAATGTTAAAGTATGTACAGTTGTTGGCTTCCCTTTAGGTGCATCAACCTCAGAAGTAAAAGCATTTGAAACAAAAGATGCGATAGCTAATGGGGCAACTGAAATAGATATGGTCATTAATATTGGAGCATTAAAAGCAGGCAACCTCGAACTTGTTGAAAAAGATATTAGGGCAGTTGTTGATGCAGCTACAAATAAAGCATTAGTAAAAGTGATTATCGAAACAAGCTTATTAACAAATCAGGAAAAGGTAACGGCTTGTGAGATTGCAGTTAGAACTGGTGCCGATTATGTAAAAACTTCAACTGGATTCTCGACAGGAGGGGCGACAGCTTCTGATATTAGCTTAATGAGGAAAGTCGTCGGTCCGTCAATTGGGGTAAAGGCCTCAGGTGGCGTTAGGGATAAAGCAACTGCGATCGAATTAATCGAAGCGGGGGCATCAAGAATTGGAGCAAGTGCAGGAGTTGACATAGTTAAGGCATAGTTCAAGATTTATCTCAATATACTAATAACAGGACACCCCTTATTATTATTTTAGATAATTAAGGGGTTAATTCTGCTTAGGGCAGTATGAGACTTGTTAAACTAGGACAAGTGTGTAAATAAGTCTAGGGAGTTAATATTATGAGTAAAATAACGAAACCATCAATAGATATAGATATAGAGATTGAAGACTTTAATCAAAACTTTGACCCAGAGCACCCTTACATTAGAGCAACTCATATTAAAAATTGTGAGATTACAAGTCTCGACATAGACGGAATTGAGTTTGAAAATACTATTTTTAGTCATGTCACATTTAAGGATGTTTCTTTTGAAAAAATTTTCTTGCGAGATGTACAATTTAACTCATGTGATTTATCACTAGCCAACTTTAATCAAACGACAATGCAACGTGTTGAATTTAATAATTGTCAATTAACGGGTATTACAATGGCTGATGGGCGTTTACAAAATGTATTGTTTAATCAATGTAACTTAAGATTAGCAGGATTGGGCTATACGATGAAGAAATATGTGCATTTTATCGAATGTCTACTTAACGAAGTTGACTTCTACCATAGTAAGTGGTCCAATATTTTCTTTGAAAAATGTGAATTAACAGGGGCGAATCTTTCAAATACGAAATTAAAAGGGATTAATTTAAGTGATTCAAGCTTCGACTATCTAACTGTTAGAACGGCAGACCTATACGGTTGTATTGTAAATCCAATTCAAGCACAGCAACTATCAGCTTTACTTGGTTTAATCATTAAATAATTGTGAATTTCACGGTAATACTAGGTAGTTTGTTAGAGGTGCTTAGCCTTGCGTCTTCTTGACAATATCTTTGTTTAGTGATTATATTAAGTATATATACTAATTAAAAATAGACTCCAAAACAATACAGTTGTAATATAGGTATAGTCTAAAATTAATCATGCACTTTAATTGTTAGCGCTTACACCGAGGAGGTTTATGAATGAATAGAATCGTCATAGTAGATGATGAACAATTTGTAAGAAAAGGAATTATTGCATTGATAGACTGGAAAAAGATCAATTATCAAGTGGTTGGAGAAGCTAGTAACGGTGAAGATGCTTTAGAGTTGATCTTGGAAGAAAAACCAGATGTCGTTTTAACGGATATTCGTATGCCTGTATTTGATGGATTAAAATTAATAGAGAAAGTAAAAGAGCTAGCAATTAAAGTACCGAAATTTATTATTATTAGTGGGTATAATGATTTTGAATATGCACAGCGAGCAGTCCGCTTAGGTGTGACTGATTTTATTTTAAAACCAATTGACAAAGATGAGCTCGAAAAGACTTTTATGGATTTAACACCAATTATTGAACGTGAGTACCTTGAAGAGCGAATCAGCGCTTTGTAAATTTCAGTCTTTATCAACGTGTTATAGTTGAAGGTAATGAGCCAACACCACAAGAGCTAGCTGTGTTGACAGAAGATATAGATAAAAGAAATTGTTATTTAATCATAGATATTCAACAGAACCAGATAAGTGATAAAATAGATGAACAAATTAATCGTGCGATTTCTGACTTTATAGGTGATCCATTTGTTTTTATCCATCCTTTTGAACATGATAATTTCGGTGTAATACTTCAAGAAAAATATCTTCAGCAGAATGTAAATGAAGCTACATGGTTCTTATCACGTCTAAAATCACATTTAGAAAAGGAAATTGGAAACAAGGTATTCTTATTTGCTGGTGAAATTAAAGAAGGCTTAAGCGGCTTAGATGATATTGCCAAAAACCATGCTGAGAACAAACCTTTGGATTACAAATTAGTAACAGAATTAATTGAAAAAATTGAAGAAAACAAGCCGAAGGAAATTAGAAAACAGGTTGAGAAGTGGGTCGCGGAAGTCCAAAACTCTGGTGTATCTATTGACTCTGTAAAGATGTTCCTGTTTCAACTAGAGAAGAAACTAGAATCTACTATTCATCAATTAGCTGGTGAAGAAAATTCAGAAAATGAACTCATATCATTAATAGAATTATTTGAACAGAAGAAAACTTTATTAGAATTAAAGCAAGAGTTAGAAGTCTACGCTATTAAAGCTGGAGAAATCCTCTGTAGGTTAAGTAAAGAACGATTCAATGGGGATATCTATAAGGTTAAGCGTTACATTGATAAACACTATAATGAAAACTTAACATTAAAGAAAATAGCTAGTAAGTTTTATATGAACCCAGTATATCTAGGACAACTATTTAAGAAGACTTATGGTGTTTATTTTAAAGACTATTTATTAGAAGTGAGAATTGAAAAGGCAAAGCAAATTTTACGTCAGACGGATATGCGAATTTATGAAGTAGCTGAAAAAGTAGGATTCGGAAGTCCAGATTACTTCGTGACACAATTTGAGAAGATGGAAGGAAGCACACCATCTAAATATCGCCAGAGAATTATTAACTAACAGACAATTGAATAATTAAAATGAAATCCGAACAGATTATTATCGCATATTCGTTCGGATTTGTTTTTTTATATATTAAGAGGCTGGGTTATGTCCCAGCCTCTTAATGATTTATTTAACGTTATTTTTTAGGATCGTACACAAAGTAATCGAAATCAGCATGTAAATTCTCACCAGAAGTATCTTGAACAGCCATTCCAACGAAGGCACCAGTGAAGAATCCACCACCTTGAATATAGTCATCAGATAATTTATATGACTTGAATACAGGGCCAATTGCTTGCCAGTTTTCACCGTCTAAGCTATATGAATACTGATAATCGTTATAATCTACTTCTACACGTAAGTACACAGGGCTTTCATCTTGAGGAAGGATTACTTCAGAACTTTTAATCGGTTGAGCAAAGCTTGTGTTATCCATTGTCATGATATCTAGGATACGTCCTTTTTCCTCATGATAAGTAACGTTAAGGTATGTCCAGTTTTCAGTGTTGTAGTAGTTGACTAAACCAGCAGCTTGTTGGAATGTCTCTGGATTAAATTCAACTTTAGTTTCAGCTGTAAACTGGAAGTCTTGCCAACGACGAGCAACCAATGCTTGTGTAAACAGAGATGTTAATGATTCACGACCACGAATACGTAAATGACCTGGTCTTTCTTTCAATGTAACAATATCTTCACCAAGTGGAATACGTAATGTTTGGAAGTCTAATGGTAAGCTATCACCATCGAAATCTTCTTTAACTGGGACTGGATCAAATGGTTGTTCTTCAATTTTTGGTCCTTCAATTTCATCTTTAGGATAGTTTCCACCCTCGATATATGGCCAGCCATCTTTCCACTCTAAACGTTGGATTGCTGTTTCACGGCCTAATGGACAATATCCACGTGGATCTAGTAATGGATCTGTTTCCTTCGGTAGTACACGACCCGTTAAGTGAACAAAGAACCACTCATCAGTATGTGTATGAAGGATCGAACCGTGACCTGCCTTTTGTAACGTAATTCTAGGATGTGCAAATGATGAGATCAACGGATTCTCTGGGTGAACTTCATATGGACCATCAACATTTTTCGAACGTGCAATTGTTGCTTGGTGATCATATTTAGTTCCACCTTCAGCTGTTAATAAGTAGTAGTATCCATCAATATAGTATTGGTGTGGTGCTTCTACAAGCTTAACATCTGTTCCTTTGAAAATAAGTTTCTTCTCACCTACTAATTTTTGTTGCTCATGATCGTATTCTTGCATGATGATACCATAGAAGTTATGGTGTCCTTCACGGTGATCCCAGTACATGTTAGTTAAGTATTTTTTACCTGTATTTGGGTCATGGAATAGAGATGGGTCAAATCCTGAGCTATTTAAGCGAATTGGCTCAGACCACTCACCATCGATAGTTTCACAAGTTGTTAGATAGTTAGTTACATCTTTCCAGTTTCCATCAGTTACTTTAACGTCTGAATAGATTAACCAGAATTGATTATCATAGTATGATAGTTGTGGAGCCCAAACACCACCAGAGTTAGGGTTTCCTTTCATATCTAACAATGATGTGCGATTTAATGGTCGCGAAACTAACTTCCAATTTTTAAGGTCTTTCGAGTGATGAATACTTACCCCGGGGAACCATTCAAAAGTAGATGTAGCAATATAATAGTCTTCCCCTGCTCTACAAATACTTGGATCTGGGTTAAATCCTGTCAAAATAGGGTTTTGAATTTTCAATTAAACAACCTCCATTATTTATATAATCTAAATTTACCAGCTAATGATAGCAAACTAAAGAAGTATAGGCAGTTATCGTAGTATCTTCTTCCACCAGTACGCAACGGTGTTTCCCAGAACTTCTTAACATAATAGTCACTTAGTTCACCTTCAGTAGCAAGTGATGCCATTGCAAGTGATGCTAGTAAACCGATAGGGTGTAATGATTTTTCTTCAAATGGTTCACCATCAATCTTATAACGACGGTAGTCTTCAACAAGAATATCCTTGAAGAACTTTTGAACCTTTTCGTTTACTTCTACCGGAGTATTCGGATCAGCAAACCACTCATTATCTAAACCAACGTTCATAACAACGCGATATGAATCACTGAAGAAATCTCCAAAACCACGAATATGGTTTGGTGAGCCATCATAAAATGCATATTCAGGCGATAGACCAGTTTCATCATGAGCTGCTAGACGTATGTAATCACGACTTGCTTTAGCAGCTTCTTTCCAAAATGATCGATCCTCTTCTGTAGCCATTTCAGCGAATAGCTCATAGAAGTGAGGTAAGTGATATGATGGATCAGAAAAATCAACTTCAGGAATGAATTTAATTAATTTGTTATTTGGATCCCACATAGGATGGCCATCGTTATTTTCACCTTTATGGAGACAATCACTTAGCAATTTAGTTGCTTGTTCTGAATAGTTAAATGGTTCCTCACGATCACCCCATCGTTTTGAAGCGAAATAAAGTGCCATAGCAAAATATTCTTCTCCATCAGGAGCTGGTCCGTGAGCGTTCTTTGTTCCATCAAGTTGGCATGACCATGCAAAGTAACCTTTATGCAAGCCTTCATCCATATACATATATTTCTTAGACCATTTCCAAATACGGTCAAATACATCTTGACGATTCATCTGAACAGCCATCATCATACCGTATGATTGACCTTCAGTTCTAACGTCATTATTACCGGTATCAACCATGTACCCCATGTCGTCATCTGTTTCAAAGTAAATTTGAGTTTCAGGATACTTATCTGTAAATAGTCGATCCCAAGTATCTTGAACCTTAGCCTCAACTTCTTTTTCATCAATACCTAATTCTACAAATAGATTTCGGTATTCATTTGTATAGTAGGCTCCTTTTCTCATTTCATTACCTCCTTATGTTAAGTTTGATAGAGAATAATCGCTTAAATCATCTAAAAGTATATTAGCGAGTATAAGCGTTATTAATAAAAATTAGTGATATAAAGCTAGCTAACCATTTTATATGGTACAAAAGAAAGCGCTTAAATACTAGCATAAACTCTTTAGAATTTAATGCAAAAATTAAAGATTTATCCTAATCTATCTAAAAAAACTAAGTTATATAACTGTAAGGAATATAGTTTCTTAAGAAAGCTATTTAATTCTTCTTTGGTGTAAGCGCTTTTTTAGATGTTATGATGTATATATTATAGTAGAGATAGGGGTATATTGATGGATAATAGAGTAAAAATGATTATAATGGTTATTATATATGCGCTTGTTTTTCGATTTTATTTATTTAGTGAAGACCGACATGCACTTCACTTTGGATTAGGTGTGGCGATAACGTTTATTCTAATATCTAGATATCGACATTTTAAAGATCGTCAACTTAATGGCCGTGCATATTTCTTATTAAGCGTTGCATATTATGTAATCTTTACGCTTTATACTTGGTATATTCAACCTATTGTTTCAAGCTGGATTGCTTAATGTACAAAGAACCTGAACAAGGAGTAGTTTAATTGAAAAAAATATTAATAAGCTTTATGTTACTGTTAGTATTGTCTGGTTGTACGTTTGGTGGTGTAGGAAATCATGATCCAGATACATTTAAAGTTATGTTTTTATCTAGTGTGCCATTAGATTATCAAGAGCCGCTTCAAAGCTATGTAGAAGAAATTCTAAGTGAAGAGATTGAAGAAGGCTTAAATGTTGAAGTGATTATGACGATGGCAAATTTTGATCGTTTAACTGTTGAAATTGTTAGTCGAGAAGTAGATATGTTTATTGTCGATGGTTGGTTAGATAAGCCTTTATTAGATCCGTATGGGTTATTACCACTAGATGAATTTTATGATCTAGTTGATGAAGAGACAAAAACGAATTATGTGGTCGAAAATGAAGAAGGAACAGGCGAGCATTTATATTTAGTGCCATTAAATGAAGGGACCGCGTTTTACGAATTTACTGGTTTTAAAGTTGAAAGTGGATTAGTAACAGGAATTGTTTCTTCTACTCCACATGAACAATCAGCAAGAAAATTACTAGAAGAATGGTTATTAGGAGAGAAGTCAATTGAGTGATAATAATTATGGAATAATATCAACAAGATTTTACCGTGTCGCTGAGTGGATTTGGCGTATGGCATATGTAAATATCCTATGGTTAGGATTTTCATTATTAGGATTAGGTATTTTTGGGATATTCCCAGCTACTGTGGCACTGTTATCAGTGTTAAGAAAATGGTTAACTGGTGAGCCAGATATATCAATTTTCAAGCAGTTTTGGTCGAGCTATAAAGCTGATTTTCTTAAGGCAAATATTCTTGGTTATCTATTAGGTGTGCTAGGATATATTATTTGGTTTAACTATCAATACTTAGGTACGGTTACCGGTACAGAAAGAATTTTCATTTTAATTGGGTGGTATGTCGCCGTCGTTTTATTTATTCTTTTGGCACTATTTTTATTCCCGGTCTATGTTCATTTTAAAATGCCGTTATTACATTACTTTAGAACAACAATTGTTATTGCGATATCAAGTCCTTTTGCGTTAATTACCCTAGTTATTGCTTTGTACCTGGCGCTAAGACTGTTTTTATTTGTACCTGGATTAATTCCATTCTATTCAATGAGTGTAACTGGTTGGTTAATGATGTGGACATCTGTCCAAGCATTTCGTCGTATTGATCGTAAAAGGGAACGAATTGAAAATAATGAATACTCAATCAAGTATTTTTGGCAGCAAATTAAAAAGAACTTTAAATCTTCAGATGATTAATTGTGAACGAGGCTAGAGGGAGCGGGTTGACTTGAGGAAAATAATACAGTCATTTAATGATTTAAAAATCCGAAATAAGTTTTTAATAATATATTTTTTATCCGTTCTCATGCCTATTATTGTAACGAACTCCGCATTTTATATAGAAATCACAAATCGATTTGTAGGACAAAAGGAAGAAGATATAGATCTGATCTTAAGCCAAGCTCAGCAGGATTTCACGAATATTACTGATCAAGCTGTTGGGCTAGCAACCACGCTATATCTTGATAATAGACTATATGATTTCTTTGATAGGGATTATATTTCTCCGATTGAATATATCGAATCGTTTAATCAAGTGATTCGTCAATTTAATACATCAACACCATTATATAATTCTGTGGCTGGTCTTAATTTTTACACAGATAACCCGACTATTTTGCGTGCCGGTAGAATAGTCGAACTATCAGATGCTGTTAGAGAAAACGAGTGGTATAACAAGATGAAATTGTCGAATCATCCATATGTATATATGGGGATCGATGCTGATAACTCGTTAGAAATGTCTGTATTTATAGAATTAAATTATTACTACCTATATAATCAGTATGAAAAATTTATTCAAATTGATATAAATCCTGATGCGATCAGTAAAGCGTTAAATAATGTCACTTTACAAGGTGATTTTTATCTAGTGAATCAAGACTCAATGATTATCTACTCGAGTAATCCTTCGATTAATTGGGAAAATGAACAACTATCATTTGATAGGAATCAGTTCTCTGAAAGATATATTATTAAGAGTCGAGGATTACATGATCGTTATTTTGATGATTGGGAGATTATCGCTGTGGTCGACTCGTCTGAGTTTACTAGTGAGTTGATTGAGTCAAGTCAATTAATTATCATTTTAAGTCTATTCAATTTAATATTACCAACAATTGTGATTGTATATATTTCAAGGTCGTTCCATTCTCGTTTAGAGAACATTGTTGTGCACATGAAGGATATAGAAAAACATAATTTCGAAGAATATCCATATGTGAATTCAAAAGATGAAATTGGTCAATTAACGCGACAAATAAATCGGATGACTCGACAGATTAATAAATTATTTAATGAAGTATTTAGAGCTAATATTGAGAAAAAAGATTTAGAGATTAAAGAAAAACAAGCGCAACTAAGTGCGCTGCAAAGTCAGATTAATCCCCATTTCCTATTTAACTCATTAGAAACAATTCGTATGAGAAGCCTAATTAAGGGGGAAAAGGAAACAGCTGCAATTATTGAAAATATGGCTGGAATCTTCCGAAACTCATTAACTTGGGGTAGAGATTGGGTGACGGTTAAGGAAGAGGTTCATTTAATTAAGTCATTTTTAGAGATTCAAGCATATCGCTTTGTTGATAAATTAGTCTATAGTGTTGAAGTTGATCCTGATATTAGTGAAGTAGCTATTCCTAACTTATCGTTTTTACCGTTTGTTGAAAATGCAAGTATTCACGGTATAGAACCATTAAAAGAGCAGGGATCAATTCATATTTCTATCTTCCGTGAAGGTGAGGAAATAGTCTTTACTATAACAGACAATGGCGTTGGCATTCCGCCAGAGCGGTTGGCATTAATAGAATCTCAGTTAGAGAATGAACAAGATATGGGCGGAAGTGTAGGTATTCAAAACGTATACTATCGCTTAAAGCTTTACTATCGAGATATGTTTAAATTTAAAATATCTACAGAAGTGAATCAAGGAACAACAATTAGAATTCACTTACCAATTGAATCAAATCAAATATAATTAGAATTATATTAAGCCGATCACACTAGTGTTAATTAGTGTAGGTCGGCTTTTCTTATAAAGGAATATACTTTTTAAGTAGTTAAAGGCTAGCTATCATGAAAATTCAAACGGCTTTTTGTATGGGTGAATATGTTTAGGCGAAAGCAGGTCATAATTAAGATCTAATAGGTGCAATATTAAATTAACTAAGTAACTTTAAGCATATAGTTCAAATCGTTACAGCTATGTGACAACAAAATAGGTATAATTAACCACATGGATTCTCTCGGAATATAAAATTATGAGTCTAACGAACTATATTTATAGTAAGAATCTATAGTTAATATTTAACGCCTATATTTTTTAGGGTTACCCCTTTAGTTTGTACTGGTGATATTTTTGGTTCTGAACGATATAATGAAAGTGCTTTCATTTAAGAAAGCTAAAAACTTTAAAGTGAGAAAGGGGTAGTAAAGTGTTTAAAAAGAAATCATTATTACTGCTATTGATTATCGGTCTACTCGTGTTCTTTGTAGCATGTGGCGACGATAGCGATGACAAAGTAAGTACCGATGATGAGCCAGGTACTACAGATGATGGAGCTGAAGATGAAGGTCTTGGCTACACAACAGAACCACAAGTTGAGTACCATTACTTCGTTGGAGCTACTGGACAAGATATCAATACTAAAGATACTTTCCTTGGACAGAAGTTCTTAGACGAAACAGGAGTTAGCTTCCAAGTTGAATACCTTGTAGGGGATTTAATGGAGAAGTTAGGTGTTATGGTTGCGGGTGGAACATATCCTGACCTAATCGTTCCTGACCACGGTATTGAAATGATGTTAGACGCTGGAGCTTTCATTCCTTTAAATGATTTATTAGAAGAGCATGGTCCAAACCTCCTTGAAGTTTATGGCCCATATCTAGATCGTATTACAATGACTGACGGTAATATTTACTACTTACCATTCGGAGTAAACGTTAACGATTATATTCCAGATCCAAACATCAACCAAGGTGCTTTCTGGGTACAACGTGACGTATTACGTGTAAACGACTATCCGAAAATTACTACTGTTGATGAGTTATTCGAATTAATCACAGCTTATGCTGATGAGAATCCACAAATCGACGGCATGAACACAATTCCGTTCACAGGTTTAACTTATGATACAAACTGGTTTACATTCTCAAACATCCCTAACCACTTAGCTGGTTTCCCGAACGACGGTGGTGTTCAAGTAGATATGGAAACTCATGAAGCTACTGTATATGGTGACTCTGATGTTGCATATGAGTGGTTGAAGAAACTAAACGAACTTAACGCTGAAGGCTACTTAGACCAAGAAATGTTCGTTATGAACTTAGACGACTTCTTAGCTAAAGTATCTTCAGGACGTGTACTTTCATTCTTTGCTTATGGATGGCAATTTGGTTCAGCTAGAACAGCTCTTGAAGAGTTAGACGAGCCATACCGTGAATTCGTACCACTTCCAATTGTAATTGAAGAAGGTATCGAAGATCAGTATCTAGATCCACCAGCATTCGTACAAAACCGTGGTGTTGGTATCAGTGTTAACGCTGATAACCCAGAAAGAATTATTCAATTCTTAGATAACTTGGTTAGAGAAGAAAACCAAAAACTTATCAGCTGGGGTAACGAAGGTGAGCACCACGAAGTTGATGAAAATGGAATGTTCTACCGTACAGAAGAGCAAGTTGAACTTGTTGCTGACCAAGACTTCCGTCTAGAGTATGGGATGACTACATTTGAGTGGGACTGGCCACGTCTTCAAGGTTCACTTAAAGATGGAAACGCCCTATTACCATCTGCTCAACCAGCAGTTGCTGCTCTAGAGTATGACGAATATGATAAAGAAGTACTAGGTGCTTATGGAGTTGAAACATACTCACAGTTATTCGCAGAGCCACAAGATCGTCCTTGGTACCCGGCATGGAGTGTAAACGTTCCTGCGGGATCTGAGCCAGCATTATTCGACGAGAAAGCTCAAGAAGTTACTAAGCGTCACTATCCACGTATTGTGTTAGCTGACCCTGCTGACTTCGAAAAAGAGTGGAATGACTTTAAAGATGCATATCGCTCAATTGAATATCTAGATGAGTATGAAGCATACTTTACTGAGGCTGTTAAGAACCGTGTAAACGGTATCTGGCAATTTGACTAATTGATTAGGTGATAAGGCTATGGCAAGCTTGAGCTTGCCATAGGCCTTATTTTAAAAGGAGAAATTCTATACTAATTGTAACCATAGTCTATTTTGAGTCATTAATTTGGAAAAATAGACAAGTGTTGATCATAGGATTTACTCAACTAAAGGCGATATGGGTTCAGGCATCTTAGATTTTCAGCAATATAAGATAGAGATAGTCGCGGTCGAGCTAATCACAGTGATAGATTACTTGCTGTTTAATAGTAGGTAGGTTTATTTTTCTAAATTAATGAATACATTACGTAGAGAGCATTTCAAGGAGGTCGAATATTTTGGCACAACCAGTTAATCCTTTGGGCGAAGTAAAGGGCACAAAACGAAAAGGTCAAAGGAGAACATTTAAAGAATTCATCAAAGTATGTAAAGATCAAAAAGAACTACTTATAATGACAGTTCCGTTTCTAATATGGTTATTTATTTTTAAATATTTACCGTTAACGGGCTGGGTAATGGCATTCCAAAAATTCAAACCAGCACGTGGTATGTTTGATCAAGAGTGGGCAGGCTTTGATCACTTTAAATTCTTATTTAAAGATCAACGTTTCCTAGAGATATTACGTAACACGTTAGCAATGAGTTTTATTAACTTAGTTTTAGGATTTGCAACAGCAATTGCACTTGCGATCTTGGTAAATGAAATTCGAAACTTAAAGTTCAAACGAGTTGTTCAAACAATTAGTTACATGCCACACTTCTTATCATGGGTTGTTGTTGCTGGACTAGTTTCTCAAGCTTTATCAATGGAAGATGGCATTATTAACGTTTTACTTATGAATTTAGGTCTCATTGATGAACCAATCATGTGGATGGGGATTGGTAAGTATTTCTGGGGTATCATTGGTGCATCTGACGTTTGGAAGAACGTTGGTTGGAACTCAATCATTTATCTAGCCGCGATTACTTCAATCGACCAAGAACAGTATGAAGCTGCTGATATTGATGGTGCAACAAGACTACAAAAAATTCGTTACATCACATTACCAGGAATTAAATCGGTCTTTATTGTCCTCCTAATCATGAACCTTGGTTATGTACTTGAACCTGGATTTGAAGCACAATATCTATTGATGAACCCAATGACCATGGATTATGCGGAGAATATAGATATTTTCGTACTACGATATGGTATATCAATGGCAAACTTCTCGTTAGCAACTGCTGCGGGTATGTTTAAGACAGTAGTAAGCTTTATTTTCTTGTTCACTGCGAATAAGATTTCTGCAAAACTCGGAGAAGCAAGATTATTCTAGAGGAGGGTCATCATGGATTTTTTGAAAAAATTAGCAGGTAAAAGACGAGGCGTCGATGATCTCGTTTTTGATACAGTAAACTTAATCATTATGTTGTTATTAATCGTTGTGATGTTATATCCAATGCTTAATACGCTGGCGATTTCATTTAACTCAGCTACAGACACGGTTAGAGGTGGCATCAGACTCTGGCCAAGACAATTTACTACGTATAACTATCAACACGTTTTTGAAAATGCACAAGTATTACGTGCTGGATTAACCTCAGTATTAAGAACAGTAATCGGTACAGCAACAGGTGTATTCGCTGCTGCGTGTGTTGCTTATGCAATTTCAAGAGAGCACTTTGTATTACGTCGTTTTACAACTATCATATTTGTATTAACGATGTATATGAACCCAGGTCTAATCCCGACGTATTTATTACACCGTGATTTAGGTTTAATCGGTACTTTCTGGATCTATATTATTCCAAGTTTAATTGGTGTATTTAACATTATCGTTATCCGTTCATTTATGGAAAACGTTCCGAAATCATTGTTTGAATCAGCTCAAATGGATGGAGCTGGAGACTTTGTTCAGTTCTTCAAAATAGCGTTACCTTTATCAATTCCGGTTATTGCAACAGTATCACTATTTATTGCTGTTGGACAATGGAACCAATGGTTTGACGTATTTATTTACAACTCGTCAATTCCAGAATTAAGTACATTACAGTATGAGCTTATGAAGGTTCTAAGTAACTCCAACGCCGCATTCAACTCCGGTGGAGACATGCAAAGTGCAATGCAAAGCGCAACAGCAGGGGTTGTCGAAACTGTTACACCACAGGCAGTTCGTGCAGCAATGACAATTGTGGTATCCGTACCAATTATCTGTGTGTATCCATTCTTACAAAAGTACTTTGTAAAAGGTTTAACAATTGGTGGGGTAAAAGGTTAAGATTAATAAAATATATAGAAGCGTCATGGCAAATTGCCTTGGCGCTGTATTTTTATCTTAAAATTAGCAATCATATGAATGAATTTCATAATGACTTAATTGGCTATAAAACACGAACAATTGGGTTACAGGTGACGCAGTGATTTCCACTCTAGGCGGACGCTTTCGGGCCTACAGGATGTAGGTCATGCAAGCGTCGTCACACGACGTGACGGTTTTAGCTTGCCTTCGTTAAAC
>FZPS01000193.1_pt93 | contig 28186 bp, 9 predicted proteins | sample 1817821 | NCBI WGS metagenome assembly FZPS01 (sample SAMEA104158645, study PRJEB21678) | metagenome | place: Germany | collected 2015-04-21
CCGTTACTTCAAGAACAGAAGTAATATTGTTCATATTGAAGATATTACTACGGTTCAATAAGTGGAGGATGCGTCCAACGGATTCAACATCTTCATCAGTAGCATTTTCAATGTTAAATTCATTGACATTGAAGTTGGCAGCCTCAACGATGAGATCTGCTAATATTTCAATTTCTGCTGTCCATTCTCCAATTAGAGCCATTTCTTCATCAATTTGATCTTTGAACCAAGCATCTTCCCAATCAGTTAAGTCAGCGATTACAAGTGCTTCGTGGATCATCTTAGGCAACATTGGTCTTAACATTTCAGATTCGTTTACAGCATGTAGTAATACCGCAAGCGCATCACGATCAGTACTATTAGCAATGTTATCAGCAAACTCTTCAGAAGTGATACCACCGAAGGCTTTTGCTGCATCGATAATAGCTTTCAATTGTTGCATTTCAACTGCCCAATCAACGTTATCATAATCAATACTTAGATCAGAGATGTATGGAATTTCAAATGATGATAAAGCATAATCGAAGAATTGAGGAATAATTTCAGCACCTACTCCTGAAACAGATAACTTGATTAATACATCAACAAGGGCATCAACAGCTTCTTGGTTCTTGAATGTATCAGCACCAAGGTTATCTAGGTCTACACCTTCAACATTGACAAATGCTTGAAGAGCAGTTACTAGATCTACTAATGCATCTTTTTCGTTATCCCAATCAACAGCGGTTAAGTCAACCTTTGTAATGTCAAGAGCAAATGTTGAGAATTTAACTTCTTCTAATACTCTGTTGAAGATATCAACTTCTTTACCCTTGAAGACGTTAAGAGTAAATACTAACTCGATAACATCTTTTATTGGTTCGAAATTAGTCTTATCGATTTCACCTAAAACGTTGAAGTCAATTACTAAGATGCGAATGATTTCGATAAGTGTTCGATAGTCTTCAGTCATTTGAGCATTGGTCAAGCGTTCGAAGTCAAGGAGATCGTAAATTTCTTCAGCGCCCTCAATACGATAGATAGTTACAAAGTCAACAAATGAATTGTTAATTAGTTGTAAATCTGCCAATTTAAGAGCTGCGTCGAAGACCTTATTAGCAAACTCTTCATTTTCAAGAGCAACTTCTAAGCCACCTTCTTCAGTTAAAGAAGTAATACTAATTCCTGGAACACTTAGAGCCTCGCCCACCTTGTTAATTAGGTCTTTAATGGTTGCCCATTCAGTTACCCAATCAATTGTATCAAGTTTAGCACTTTCGCTACTAATCTCAGTTAAATTATCGAACAAGATAGCAAAGATTTCAGCTTCGCGACCGACTACTAGTTTATTGTTAGCAAGGATGTCAATGATTGCTATAACATCACTCATATCAGTGAAGTCTACGCCATCATACTCACCTTTAACAATACTTTCTAATCCAAATGCGATTGCATGTCTAACTATTTGAACGATATCTGCCCATACATCAACCCATTCGCTTCTTTCAATTGCATCAAGCAATACGAAGTTGTCATGTTCAACGTTATGAACAACAATTCGATTAATAACGTCTTCTAGAACTTGATAGTAGATTTCAGAGGCAGCAAGTTCACGAATAATATTTTCAACACTTGTCATAACGACATCGTTTTTGAAGATATTTAGGTCTAAACTTACGCCATTTCTCATTTCAGCTACGATGTTTTCAACTTGAGTTAAGATGTTCTTCAAGATGTCAACTTCGCTTCTTAATGAGACGCCTGTATAGTCAATCTTCAAGACACCAAAGGAACTGATAACCATAATCATCTTATCGATCAGTTCTTCATGTTCTGCTGTTAAAGTCACGTATGGTCTGAATAGATCATATAAGAATTCTATATCGGATCTAACATTGAAGTTAACACCATTTTCATTGAAGAAGCCCATATCGATAATTTTACCAAAGGCGGTCTTTAGATCAACGAAGAGGCCATATAATTCTTCTTCGGTCAAGCCAAGGAGTGGATCAAATACTTGAGTATCTCCAAAGCTAACACGTGGTAATATTTCACCATGTAGGTAAGGTATTACTACCTTAGTGAAGAGATCTAGAGTTAAGAACTCTTCATAAGCATTGTATGCGTTGCGGAATACTTGTTCATTTTCAAAGATTTCTAAAGTAGGTCGTAAGATACTTACACCTTCAAGTTCTTCAGTATCTCTAAGAATTTGAATCATAGTACTAATTACCGCGGCATCATGTGCCCAATCAACATCTGTCAAGTCAACATAAGTGAGTTTACCTTCAGTATCGAAGTACACTAATAAGTCTTGAGCTTTTTGATCAACGAAGGTTAAGTTGAATAGATTAGTAATAATTCTTTCAACTTGATCTAATTGAGCGAATCTAATTTCAATGAGATTACGGATTGCTCTTAGTTTAGCTTCATTACCAATAGCAGCTTCAAATTCATCTTTGAAGGTACGATATCTGTTAACAACATCTAGTTCAGCGGCATCTTTTGCTACTGCCATTAGTTTACGGATATCATCAACAAATTGAACTTTAGTGAAGTTGTCAATTGATAATAATTGTGCTAATTCAGTGTCACGAGCACCTAATTCTTCTACAACAAACTTGTTATAAATATTAGTAATTGCTTCGAATACTAATCTTGTATCAAGCACTGCTTCAACAAGGTTAGCAACATTGACAATGCGAGCATTAGTAATTTCATCTAAAATGTCTTCAGATAAGTTATCAATTAAATCACGTAATTCGCTAATCAATGTGATGTTTTCATCGGCTAATAATACTTGAATTTGATCGATGATGTTCTTCCAAGCATCTAATTCTTGGTCGAAATCAACATCGGTTAAGTTTATACCGTTTGTATCAACATCTAGTTTTTCAAGGATGAAGTCAACTAATGTAGCATACTTATCTTTAAGAGTTACGGAACTGAACAGATCATCAAGAACTGCTTTCACTAATGTTAAATCAGATATATCAAGATCTTTATCAGTAATGAGAGTTACGATATTGAAGTCGTTAAGTTTTTCTAAGATGTCCGTTAAGATCTCAATATCTCTTAAGAGTTTATCTTCATCATAATAAGTGAAGTTAGCAAGTTCAGAATATTCTTCAGGTAACGTATCAGTTAAAGCATTAATTAATGGATGAGCAACTTCTTTAAAGAAAGTTGTGTCTTGAAGTAATCTGAAGGCTGCGATTACATGAACTAGACTTTCTCGGTTGAGATAAGTTTCTTTCAAGTCCTCAACATATACCGGCACTTCAAAATCAGATGCTTTCTTATAAGGGAAGCCTTCATTCATTATTAATGGTAATACGGCACGGTAAATATCAATCAATACTAAGATATCAGCATTTAGGTTAATTGCTTCTACTTCAATTGCACTTAGGTCAAGAACTTCTACTTGATCAATTAGGTAGTTAAGGAGTCTATCCTTCTTAACTGCTAATAAGTTCAAGTCAGCGATTCTTGTTAGTACATATTCAATAGAATCAACATCTTCATAATTGATATCTTTTTCATGAATGATATCAATTAGTCCAAAGTCCACTAGACGAGCAAGGATATCAACGATAACCTTAACATCAGCAGTTAGTTGAGCTAATGTCATATCATCAAGTGAAGCTAAGTCTAATATTTCACTTGGTAATGTTGGATGTACATCTTTTTCGTAGATGCCTAATCCGACTACTAACACAAGTTCAGATTCAGCGATTGCGTCTACTAAATCAATAACACTTCCAAAATCATTTACTTCAAATAAGAAGAGGATATCAACAGAAATGTTATCAATTAGTTTCTTAAGTTTTTGATAGTCACTAATGTTATTAGATGCTAAAGTGATTTCTAATTGATCAACGATATTGAGGATATTAGCTAATTCAGCATCATAATCGACTACAAAATCTTCACCTAATCTATTATCTTTTAATAATAGATCTAGCAATTCGCTACGACGAGTTACTACCGCATTGAGGTTGTAAACAATTGAAATAATTTCTTTAACTTTTGATAAATCTGTTAGATCAATGTTTTCATCAGTTAGGTAAGTAACTGCGTTGAATTCATTTGCTAAGCTTAATACTTCTATTAATGAATCAAGGTCAGCGAGTAACTGTTCATTAGATAGATGTGAAAGGTCAGCATAGACTTGATATTCTTCTGGTAACACATTAACTAATAAGTCTGCTCCTAAACCAATGACTTCACGGACGATTGTTAATTCAGTTATATGACGTAATGCATTAACAATGTAGCCGATTGATTCTTGGTCAGCGAATGCATCAATTAAGGTATCCTTATCGAGTTCTTCACTGAATGAATCAACAGTCTTGAATAGGAAGTTATCATCAGTTAATAATGGTAATAATTCGCGATATATACTAACAATTACGTTAGCATCTGCTCGGAAATCGATATTATCAACATTGATTTCTAAGATTGGTAAATCATGTCCGGCTTCGTATAATATTGCATCAATTGCATTTAGAATATCGTCTTTCTTAGCATTTAAGTAATTCAATCCAAGGATACTTTGAATCACATATTCAATAGTATCAATTTCATGATAAGGGATTGGTTCGCCATAATTGAATACAGCTTCAATGTCTAATTCTTTTATTCTTTCAATAACACTTACAATTGTTTCAAAATCACTTACGATTTCTTCAACTGTAATGTCATCAAATTCAAGAAGAGCTTTAAAGTGTTCTGGTAAATCAGGATATACAAGAGTTGATGCACCAACAAGTGCTAATCCAATCAACAGTGGTGAACCAGCTATTTCAAGACCGATGTCACTGATGACCGTAAAGATTTCATCAGTCATTAAGATTGTGTAATCATCAATAACATTGTTAACAAAATCTTTAGCGTCAGAAATGTAGGTAATATCGACTCCTGGAGTATCGAAGAATACCATGATGAGATCAATTAATCTCAATAAGCTTGCTTCTTCTTCATTCCAATTAATGCCGAGTGAGTAGTAGAAATCTTCATCCATCTCAGCAATTGATAATCCAGCGATCATTAAGTCATCAAGTTTTTCATCGCTAAGGATGTTAAGGTCAAATAGGATTACGATTGCATTCTTGAGTGGAGTTAAATCACTAATATCAGCATCTTTAGTATGATAGAAGTCAAGAGCATTTTGATCAACCATCAAGCGAGCTATTTGTAGTAATGATAAGTAGTCATCAACTAATTGAGCTTTTGTGTATGGACTTGGATCTAATAGACCATCAAATTCAGGACGAATCTCAACTAATTTAGTTTGACCAAATTCCATTACTAGTGGTAATAATTCAGCAAGAATAGTTGTATTAGCTAATTCTTCTAATGCGTTAAGAACTTTCTTAACTTTCGCATCAACAAGATAATCATCAAGTAATTGTTCAAGTTCAATTGTTAATGGATCATTAATAGTCTTAATAGGGAATGCGTCATCCATCAATAAGTCAACGAGATGTTCATATAGTCGAGCTATGGCATGACCATCTTGAGCCAGGTCAATGGCATCGATATCGATCTTCATTAAGTCAACCACACTAACTGTATCAGCAAAGTCAATAATTATATCTTCTAACTTATCTGTTAAGATATTCAATGCAAATACTTTAGTGATGATTTGAGTAACTTCAGGTCGATCGTAACCAATTGCTTCACCAGCCAAGATATTAACAATACCCATATCAACTGCTAAGTGAGCAATCTCAAGGACAGAGTCAATGTCTTCAACCAAACGATCAAGACTGATGTTGCTTAAGTTAACAACAGCACCAAAGTCTTCAACCATTGGATAAACAAATTTTTGATAGATAACTATATAAGATTTTCTTAAAGTTTCAAGTTGAGTTAATACTTCAAGGATATCGAGGGCTTGACGAGCAATATCATCAGTAATGATTGCAAATGGATCAAACATTAATTCATCAATTAAATCTAGTGCATCATTTAATGTTACAACTCTAATGCCATCCATATCACGTAATTTCTCAACTTCAGTAATTAAGTTGATAATTACATCACGTTCATTATTAAAGTCAATTGATTCAAAATCAATTTCTTCAATTCCAAGCATGTCATAGACAACACTTAATACCTCAGGCAACTTACCATTTAATAAGTTCAAGCTGAATACTCTTTCAACAATGTCCTTAAGTGGTGTTAAGTTTTGTAGATTCATATCTTTGATTAGATATAAATCAACTGCGCCTAAGTCAACTGCGCCTTGCAATACTTCAACTACTGATTTAACATCATCGACTAAGTCAGCCTTTGTTAATCCATCATATTCAACGATGAATGCAAAGTCAGCTGGAACTAAATCTTTTGCGAAGTCTAAAGCAATTGGTAGCGCTTCTCTTAGGATTGTCATATCGCTTAAGTAGCGTAATGCTTGTAGAACACGATTAATAATAACTGTATCAGCATAAGCATCTAACAATTCATCCATATTGAAATCAAATGCGAATTCAATATTCTTAATTGGGAATGCTTCATGAGTTAATACTACTACTAATCTTTCATATGCTAAAGCTAGTAATTCGCCATCATTTGCAAAATCCAATTGTTCTGGATCAATGTTGCTTAAATCAACGATTCCACCAACAAATTCAGAAACAAGATCAAATATTGCAACTTTCTTAGCGTTCAAGTAATTCAAGTTAAATAATGTTCTAATAATTGTTTGAACTTCTTCAACTTTTTCATATGGAATATCAGCACCGCTGAGGATTTCAACAATACCGAATTCTTTTACTGCGTCTAAGAGGTCAATTAAGCTTTCGAAGTCTTCAACTAATTCATCAATACCAATATCATCTAATGTTAATAATGGTTGAATATTTTCAGGAAGACTTGGAACAACAAATCCACTTAATACACCAAAACTAATACCAATGATAAGCGGAGAGTCAGCAACAGTAATGATGATGTCTACCACATTATCAACCATATCAGTAGTGATAATTCCAAATGGATCGTTCATTAAGTCAGTTGCAAAGTCAAGGACTTGATTAATTGTCTTAAATCTTAATCCTTCTGTGTCTCTTAGTACTTCTAGCTTGTCAATTAAAGTTAATAGAGATTGTTTTTCATCTTCCCAATCAATTCCAAGAGAATTGTAGAAGTCTTCATCGATACCAACAAAACTTAATGCTGTAATTGCTAGATCATCAAACTTGCCACTTAATAAGTTCAAGTCAAATAATCTTTCAATAATATTCTTAAGTGGTGTTAGGTTTTCGATATTCATATCTTTTGTTAGATATAAATCAACTGCTCCTAAGTTAACTACTTCTTGTAATACTTCTACTACTGATTTAACATCAGCGACTAAGTCAGCCTTGGTTAATCCATCATATTCAACGATGAATGCAAAGTCAGCTGGAACTAAGTCTTTTGCGAAGTCTAAGGCAATTGGTAGCGCTTCTCTTAGGATTGTCATATCGCTTAGATATCTTAATGCATCTAGTACTTGTTCAATGGTAGTTTCATTGACATAAGCATCTAGTAGGCTATCAATATCTAAACTAAATGAGAAACTAATATCTTTAATTGGGAACGCATCGTGTGTTAACACAACTGCTAATTTTTCATATGCTAAGGCGAATAATTCACCATCAGCTGCTAAGTCTAAGGCACTTGCATCAATTGTTGATAAGTCTACGAATGTGATCATATCCGCTACATAGTCAATAATTTCTTCAATCTTAGCATTGAGAATGTTAAGACCAAATAACTTACGTACTATTGTTTGAACTTCTTCAACACGGTCAAATCTAATCGCTTCACCCTTAACAACATCAATCGCACCAAAGTCTAAAGCGCTTCTTAAGATTTCAATTAATGCATCAAAGTCTGCGATGATATCGGCATTATCAATAGCTTCTAGATTAGCAAGTTCGCCTACCATCCCTTCAACCATTGGATAAACTAATGCTTGATATACATCTTTGAATGCTGTTCTTAAGATTTGTGAACCAAGTAATACTTCTACAATGTTTACTACTTGAGTTGCTTTTTCAGTATCAACGAATCCTAAGATATCGCTCATAATTACTTCAACAAGATCAAGTGCTGCACTTATAGATTTTACTTCGATTCCATCCATGTCACGTAATTTTTCAACTTCTGTAATTAAGTTGATTAATAAATCGCGTTCATGGTCAAAGTCAACTCCACTTAAGTCAAGATCTTCTACTCCAAGCATACCGAATACTACACCTAGAGCCTCATCAAACTTGCCACTTAATAAGTTCAAGTTGAATAATCTTTCAATAATATTCTTAAGCGGTGTTAGGTTTTCGATATTCATATCTCTAGTTAGATATAAATCAACTGCTCCTAAGTTAACTACTTCTTGTAATACTTCTACTACTGATTTAACATCAGCGATTAAGTCAGCCTTGGTTAATCCATCATATTCAACGATGAATGCAAAGTCAGCTGGAACTAAGTCTTTTGCGAAGTCTAATGCAATTGGTAGCGCTTCTCTTAGGATTGTCATATCGCTTAGATATCTTAATGCATCTAGTACTTGTTCAATGGTAGTTTCATTGACATAAGCATCTAGTAGGCTATCAATATCCAAACTAAATGAGAAACTAATATCTTTAATTGGGAACGCATCGTGTGTTAACACAACTGCTAATTTTTCATATGCTAAGGCGAATAATTCACCATCAGCTGCTAAGTCTAAGGCACTTGCATCAATTGTTGATAAGTCTACGAATGTGATCATATCCGCTACATAGTCAATAATTTCTTCAATCTTAGCATTGAGAATGTTAAGACCAAATAACTTACGTACTATTGTTTGAACTTCTTCAACACGGTCAAATCTAATCGCTTCACCCTTAACAACATCAATCGCACCAAAGTCTAAAGCGCTTCTTAAGATTTCAATTAATGCATCAAAGTCTGCGATGATATCGGCATTATCAATAGCTTCTAGATTAGCAAGTTCGCCTACCATCCCTTCAACCATTGGATAAACTAATGCTTGATATACATCTTTGAATGCTGTTCTTAAGATTTGTGAACCAAGTAATACTTCTACAATGTTTACTACTTGAGTTGCTTTTTCAGTATCAACGAATCCTATGATATCGCTCATAATTACTTCAACAAGATCAAGAGCATCACTGATTGATACTACTTCAATTCCATCCATGTCACGTAATTTTTCAACTTCTGTAATTAAGTTGATTAATAAATCACGTTCATGGTCAAAGTCAACTCCACTTAAGTCAAGATCTTCTACTCCAAGCATACCAAATACTGCACCTAGAGCCTCATCAAACTTGCCACTTAATAAGTTCAAGCTGAATACTCTTTCAACAATGTCCTTAAGTGGTGTTAAGTTTTGTAGATTCATATCTTTGATTAGATATAAATCAACTGCTCCTAAGTTAACTACTTCTTGCAATACTTCTACTACTGATTTAACATCAGCGATTAAGTCAGCCTTAGTTAATCCATCATATTCAACGATGAATGCAAAGTCAGCTGGAACAAATCCGCCAGCAAGATCAAGAACGACTGGTAAAGCTTCTTTCAAGATTGTTGTGTTAGCAATTAAGCGCAATGCATCAACAACTTGATTGATGATTGTTTCATCAACATAAGCTTCTAGTAATTCATCGATGTTAAGATCGAATGAGAAGTCGGTATTCTTGATAGGGAATACTTCATGTTGTAATAGTACTAAGAGGTTATCATAAGCTTTGATTAATAATTCAGCGTCATTAGCAAAATCAATTTCGTTTGCATCAAGAGCGCTTAAATCGAAGTCACCAATAAGGTCTTGAACGAATTCAAGGATTTCTACTTTCTTAGCTTCTAAAATATTTAAGCCAAAGAGGTTGCGAATGATTGTGTGTACTTCTTCAGTACGGCCATAATCGATATCCCCACCATTAAGGATATCAAGGACACCAAAGTCAAGAACTGCATATAGAAGTTCTACTAATGACTCAGCATCTTCGAACAACTGATCATTTGTGAAAGATGCTAAATTAGCAAGTTCACCAAAATCAGCTTCTAAAAGTGGATAGACAAGGGTTTGATATACTTCGATTGTAATAGCTCTTAAGGTTTGTGAATCAAACACAAGATCTAAAACCTTAACTAATTGATGTGCCCTTTCATAAGTAACAAATTCAAGAACATCTGATTGAATAACACTAATTAAATCAAGTGCTTCCTGTAAAGTACTTACATCAAGAATATTGACTAATTCAATACCTTCTTCAATAACAGCAAGAATTAAATCACGTTCATGTTCAAATGAGATTGAATCAAAATCAATGTTATTAACATCTGCACCTAGTAATTCTAGGGCATATTTAATTGCATCAGTATATTTACCTTGAAGTAAATTCAAGTTAAATAATCTTTCAACAATGTCCTTTAATGGCTCTAAGTTAGTAATGTCTGCATCTTCAGTTAGATAGACATCGATCGCACCAAGGTTAACTGCTTGTTGTAATACTTCAACTACTGATTTAACATCAGCAATTAAGTCATCCTTAGTTAATCCTTCGTATTCAACGATGAATGCAAGATCAGCCGGTACTAAATCTTTTGCAAAATCTAATGCAATTGGAAGAGCCTGTCTTAAAATAGTAGTACTTGTTAAATCGCGTAATGCTTGAATTACTTTATTAACTGTATCTTCTACTAAATAAGCATCTAATAATTCTTGGAAGTCGATATTGTCAAATGAGAAATCTTTATTTTTGATAGGGAATACAGCATCTTCTAAAATAACTAATAAGTTAGTATAAACAGAAGCTAATAATTCACCATCAGCTTTAAGATCAATCTCACGTGCATCAATCTTCGATAAATCAAAGTCAGCAAGTTGATCATCAACAAAATCGATAATATCAACTAATTTGATTTGAAGAAGTTCTAGTGAGAATAATTTAGTAATGATAGCAGTAACATGTGGACTACTATAATTAATATCTTCACCATCAAGGATTCCGATAACACCAAGATCAATTGCATCTTTGGCGATACCTAATAAGAGTTTTAAATCAGAAATGATAACTTCTTTATCGATATCAGCTAAGTCAGCGATTGGTTGTAAATCAGCATCAAGATTCTCTAATACAAATTTTTCATATGCATTAGGTAATACTTCTTTCAAAATTTGTGAATCAAGAACTAGATTTACTAAATCAATTACTGAGTAAGCAACGTTGTCTGTTAAGAAGCCAATAATATCTTCAGTAACTTTTTCAATAAATGGCTCAATATCAGCATATGTTGTGATTTCGATTTCTTCTAAAGCTATGATTTCTTCTACTTTACCGATAATTGCGACGATCAAATCAACTTCTTGTTGCCAATTTGATTGAATATGATCGAAGTCAATATCAGTAGTATCAATTTCTAATTGTTCGAGCAGAGTCTTAATTAATTCTGCTTCTTTACCACTAATGATATTAAGGTTCAATACCTTTTGAATTACATCTTGAACTGGAGCTAGATTAGTTAAATCTAATACTTCAATACCTTCATGGTAAACTTCAGCTAATCCTAATTCAATACCATTTCGTACGATGGCAGCAATGGCCATAAAGTCTTGAGCTAAAGCTTCTTTTGACACATTTTCAAGGTCAGCAACAAAACGGAATTCTTCAGGTAATAGGTCAACTACAAATGTATCAACAATAACCGGAAGGAAATTCAAGATTAGATCTGAACTCGCTACAACCTCAATAATTTGAGCAACTAGTTCAAGATTATCATCAGTAATATATTGTTTAATATCTTCTGGAGGAAGTTTAAATCCTTCTTCTTGTAAGATTGGCGATAAGATATCAATAATTTTGATTAAGTGTTCGCGTTCACCCGGATTCAAGTCATCTCCACGCCAAACAACTTCACTTAAGTCGATTGAATCAAAATCAATCTTGTCATCCTTATCGATATATCCACCAATGATTTTAATTAATCGTGCTTCACGATCCTTAATGTATTTAGAATCGAAGAAACGAGTAATTATCTCTTTCATAGCATCTGTATTAGCAAAATCAATATCTCCCTCACCAAAGACATTGAGTTCAGATAGTCTATGAACAATTTCAAGGATGTTTTTAATTTCATTAATTGTTTCTAATGAATCGTTGAAATCATCTTCATCAAAGATGCCATCAAGCTCATCAGGCAATTGTTTTAATGCAATATCGTTGATGATACTTGGAAGTAAATTTGTAATAAGTTTTGATTTTTCACCGATTTCTAAAATATCAACAATGTAATCAATGAATAGATTATTGTCAAGTAACTTCATGATGTCAAATTGAATGTTATTAAAGTCATCAACATTAACACCATCAAGTTTAATAATTTCAGCATAAACATCGATTAATTGATGAATATTTGTTTCTTCGTCTTTCCAATTAACATTACTTAAGTCGACATTAGTCATATCAAATAAATCGAAATGAGTAAGAGCAGCTGTAGTTAACTCAGTTAACTTACCATCGACTAAATGTAATGATAATATTTTGGATACCATTTCCTTAAAACGTTCTGTTGCTTTAAGGTCTGGATTGCCATCAAGAATACCTAGTTCTGCGGCATCTTTAGCAAGTGATAATAATACTAAGATGTCATCTTTTAAGTATTCTGGCAAAATATCTTTTATCGAAATAATTCCCTTAAATGCTTCAGGAATTTGAGTTTCTAAAACAGCATCACCAATCGAAGGTAATAAGTTTTTGAAAATGACACTATTCGCAAACTTATTAATGATGTTTTGAATAGTTGCATACTTGGTTTCATCAGTTAACATATCGTTGAGTAAATCCATTAGGTTAATGTCTTTAAGATCAGTAATACCTAATTTTTTGAATTCAGTATAAATATCAACGATTAATAGTAACTCTTCACGCCAATTGATGCCATCAAAATTGATTGTACCAACATCACCTAAGAAATCCTTTACTGCATCTAAGTTCAATGCAACATTAACCGCAATCGGCATAACTTTAGTAATAAATTCAGTGCTTCCTAATTCACTGACAATTTTGTTTAATACATCTGAATCAAGATCCAAGAAATTAAAATCTTCATCAGTAGGATTACCAAGTTCTAATGCATGTTTTGCGGCACGGATGATTTTTGGTAAATCTTGTTCCCAATCAATCTCAAATAGACCGGAAGTATCAATATTACTTTTTGAAACCGGACCTTTAATGATATCTTGGTCTAACGCAATTTCGATTGCTACTGGCAATAATTCTTGAATAAGAACTGATTTTGGTAATTGTTCTTCAAGAGTAGCAAAGGCTTCTTCGCCTAATTTCCAAATATCAATACCATCTTCAAAATCTTTGCTTACAGCATTGGCAATATCAACAAAACGTTCTAATTCTTGTCTGAGATAGATATTAGAGTTTTTTGTTTCAATTTTTGTCCAGCTGTCAAATAGTTTCTCATCAAGTGATAATCCAAGGCCAGAAATCTTACGCATGAAAGATTTGTCATATGCCTTAGCAAGATCAATGATTGCTTGAATATCAAATCCACTATTACCGTTAGCTAAATATACTTGCTCGCCTTGATCAGCTTCAGTAATAATTGGAACTAATTCCAAGGTTGATTCTTCAACATCTTTAACAACTGACAAAATACCAGTCAATGGTGTACAAATTAAAAGTACAAACAATAAACCTCTTAAAGCCCCAATACCTGCACCAGCTAGGCGCATCTTGCCTTGCTTCTTAGGTTTTTCTTCAGTCACAACGACTTTAGTTTTAATTTGTCCATCAACTTCGGTAACTACAACACTTGCTTCTTCATCAACAACTTCGGTTGTAGCGATTTCGCCACTCGCTTTCTTTGCTCTTCGTTTTTTACTACCCTTAATAATTAAACCAATAATGAAGGTAATAAAGCGAATAAGCGGTGCAAGGAAGAACAATACGAAAATAGTGCCTACCAAAAGACTAACCATACGGGCTAAGCCTTCCATGACACTCATCGCAAGTGCATAAGCACGAGTTCCCTCTGCAAAATTCAGAGTAATACCAGGAACCATGTCTGGTAGTTTTTCTCTGAGGAATGTAATAGCAATCTCCCTTAAGGTACCACCATCAACACCTAACATGCTAGCTAGTGAGTCCGAAAGAGATTGAGGCAGTTCATAGTCTAGCAGGACAGATCCATTGCCAAAGATTATCCATGCTATTCCTAGCAATACTAGGAGCCCTATGAAACATTTGATCTCACGTTTGAATCCTGCAAAAAGGCCCCATAACGCGAAAACAACTACTATTAAAACCATACCTAGATTAAAATAGAGCATTAAATCATTCATTATCATAATTCACCTCTTTTTTTTGTGACTCCTTCACATCTACCATTTTACCAAAATACAGTAAAATTAGCAAGTCAAATATGCATTTTTTATAATAATTATAGAAAACGCTTTTTTTTAGTTTTTTCATCAATTCTAAAATACGTCAATACCATACTTTTTTAGGGTTCATTCTACATCTTTTTTAAGGTATTAAGCCCTTATTATTTAGATGCTTATTTACAATTTCTCTTATTTTTTGATTAATTACATATTAAAAAAATATCGCTTTCTTTACGGTTTAACAACGGAAAAAATCGCGTAAAAAGCATATATCAGAATATAATAAAAACCGCCCTTTTTAGAGCGGTTCATGGAGGTTTGGATTGGGTTGATTTAAATCTTTTTTAGCCTTTTTAATGCTGCATCGGTTAACCGAAGAGCACCCTGAACAACTACCACAGTAGTTTCCAGCCTTCATATTTCTTACTTGACGCACAATTAGATACCCTACATAAAGGGCAATGATTGCGCCAATAATTATTTTTATATACATATTTTTGTTCCCTTCGAAATCAATTTTTAAAATAAACTACCAATTTGGAAGACTAAGAATGAAGCAAACCAAGCAAATAGCAGTTGGAAAACAAAGATGAATGCTGTCCATTTTGCTGATTTCAATTCCTTAGCAATAACAGCTAAAGCTGCCACACAAGGAGTATAGAAGAGGACAAAGATCATCATTGAATAAGCATTCAACGATCCAAAGCCCATTCCTTCAAGTAGCATTTGCATAGTGTTCACTCCAGCAGCAGTATCGATATTAGCAATCCCTAGAACGATTCCCATACTCGAAACTACTACCTCTTTGGCGGCAAGCCCAGCAATCAAGGAGATTCCAATTTGCCAGAATCCTAGTCCTAATGGAGCCAATAACGGCGCAATAAACTTACCGATTGAAGCCCCAAAACTTAGTGACATATCTTCAACATATCCGGTAGTCCCAAAGTTTAAAATAAACCACAATAAGACTGATGCCAAAAAGATGGTTGTACCAGCCTTTGAAAGATAGGATTTAACATTTTCCCAAACATATAAAATGATACTATTGGCATTTGGTGTTTTATATTCTGGTAATTCAATTAAGAGATTATTAGTCTTAGCTTTTTTGTTAACTTTCTTTTCAACTTTAGTAGCTAAATAGGCGGTAAACAAGCCCATAACTAATCCAATCACATACATCGAAAAAGCCGCCAGTGCCGCATATTTACCAAAGAACATGCCTGATAACAACACATAAATCGGAATCTTAGCACTGCATGACATAAATGGTGTAATAAGAATTGTCTTTAAACGGTCACGTTTAGTGTCAAGGGTACGGGTCGCCATAATCGCTGGTACCGTACATCCAAAACCTAAAAGCATTGGAATAAAGGCTTTTCCTGATAAACCAATTTTATTCATAATGCCGTTCATAACATAGGAGACCCGGGCCATATATCCGCTATCTTCTAAAAAAGCAAGCGCCAAAAACAGAATCGCAATATTAGGCAAGAAGGTTAAAATGGTACCAACACCAGTAATTATCCCATCAACAATTAGTGAGGTTAAAACTTCACCAGCACCAATACCTAAAAGGCTATCGGCTGACCATTCACAAAAACTTTCTAACCAGCCTTCAAAGACTCCTTTGATTGCATCGCCGACAATAAACGTTAATAGGAAGACAAGGGCCATCAAACCAAAAAAGATTGGAATTCCCCAAATTTTATGGGTTAAAATGCTATCAACTTTTTCAGTTAAACGGGACTTACTTTCCTTGTTAACCACTACTTCTTCAATAACTTTTTCAATGAAATCATACTTTTGGTTGATGATGTCACTTTCATAACTACAATCAATAATATCGGAAAATTCTATTGAGCAATTGCTCATTACTTCTTGATCATTTTCCAGTAACTTTATAGCATAAAAGCGCGCATTTGTTAGGTTTGGGTCTTGCTTAATCAGTCTATCGGTTAGCACATTTATCTTGTTTTCTAAGTCATCCCGGTACTTTAAAACAAGCTTTTTCTCCCCTTCTTCTTGATGATGCGATACCGCATGCATTAAGATGTCGAGCCCTGTTTTTCGTTTGGCACAGACCGGAATAACCGGAATGTTCAACATTTCATGGAGACGATGAACATCAATTTCCATGCCTCGTTCTTCAACAATATCCATCATGTTAAGAGCCAAAACAATTGGTTTTCCTGTTTCAATTAGTTGTAAAGCAAGGTATAAATTTCGCTCTAAATTTGATGCATCAGCCACATCAATAATAATGTCAACATCATCACTTAAGATAAATTGTCTGCTTATTTTCTCTTCAATTGAATAGGAAGTTAGACTATAAATACCGGGTAAGTCTACCAGTTTATATATATGATTATGATGCTTAAAAGCACCCTCTTTTTTCTCAACTGTTACCCCGGGCCAGTTGGCAACCTTTAGTTTAGCACCGGTATAAGCATTAAAAAGGGTTGTCTTTCCACTATTGGGATTTCCAATAAAACCAACCCGTAGTTCCTTTGGTTCTTGGGTATAACTTTTTATTTCTTTTGACTTATTCATTTTTCGAGCGGCCTCTCATTCGTCGTCTTTTCATCCTACAACAGCTATCTTCATTTACACAAGATGAGCTATCGCTACATACACCAATTTGTTCGGCCAAATCCTTTCCTATCGCTAGTCTGGTTCCTCTCACCATAAAGATGATAGATCCATCGAATACTTCATTAATTTTACGAACATTGGTCCCTTCGATTAATCCCATCGATTCTAGTCTTTGCTTAATTGGTTGGTCAAGCATTAACTTTTCAATTCGATACCGCTTTCCAACTTGAGCATCTTTTAAAGTCATTTTTGTCGACCCTTTCTAGTTAATATAGGCACTTAACACCTGCTATTTGATATACTCTTCAATCGCTTCTAACATTTTTTCAGTAATAATATGTTCCATTCGGCAGGCATTAATTGATGCCTCTTCATGAGAAAGACCTAATGACTTTTCTAAAAAATCAGTTATCATTTTATGTTTATAATATAATGCTTGAGAGATCTTTTTGCCCTTCTCGGTTAAGTTTATATGACCATAAGTTTCTTTATTAATCAGACCATTATCTTTTAAACGATTCATTGCCTTGGTCACACTTGGTTTAGTAATTCCCAACTCATCTGATATATCAACCACATGAGCGTGACCATGATCCTGTTCTAAAACATAGATGGTTTTTAAATACATTTCTAAGGATTTATTCATTAGTTCCTCCCCAAAAATAAAATGTTAGCCTTGGCTAACTTGTATTTTACCACTACACTTTTTGATTGTCAAATGAATATATAATAAAATATCGGCACCCCCAATATTGTAGGTGCCGATATATATAATCAGTTTACTTAACTAAATTGTATGTCCTAAAGAGGCCATAATTGCTTTTGTTAAAGTTGATGTGTCATTGATTTCATCCAATACAAGTGCTTTATCATATGCACTTTCTGCTTCATAGAAGTCGATGAATAACTGACCTTCTAGTTCATAATCAACGGATGTCATATCTAAACCTTCGAGTGGAGATGGTTTATCGATGCCATTAGCATATGCAATAATCGCAGGGAAGTATGCATCTGCAAAATCACGATTTGGATCTCCAGGAGCTGCGTTGTATGACTTGATATAGTTACCTACAACAAGACCTTGTTCTTTATCATCTGGACTTAAGAATAATGCACGAGTTTCGTTACCGAAGTCAATTAACTTACCAACGTTAAATGCATTATCTCTTAATACTGCTTGGTCGGTATAATCATATAGTAATTCACCATGATCATCTCGTGGATTGTGTTCTCCAAGAACAGTTTGTAACTGTTCATTATATAACTTACCAAAGATTTGAGTAGCTAGTTGACCATCACTTGCATCTTTCATAATACTTTCAATGTTAGCACCTGTTAATGAGGTTAAATTAAATCCTGCTCCAGTAAACTCTCCAAAATCACTATAGAGTTTATTCAAGACATCAAGTTCAACTACCCAATCAGCATCATCAATTTCTGATAGATCTATATAACTATCAAACTTAGGATCAATTTCACTTAATGAATTTTCTAAAATTAGTTTTAGATTAGGACTAAGGATAATAGAATCTTGAACAGTATTCAATAGGTTACCAATCTGTTCGTGCTTATCGATGTCAAGTGGCTTGATTAATTTTAGTTCTTTCAAAGCCTTAACTAAGGTTACAATCTCATCATCCCAAGCTTCTTTAGAATCAGGTAAATTAGTGAAATCGGCTCCATAGAGAACGCTACTCGTATCACTAACTTCTAAGATCGAAGTGATATTATTAATATCAAGTATTCTGCTTTGATTCATATCTAATAGGATTGAACCAAGTTTATCAATATCATCATTAGATGAGTTTTCCAGATCAAATGCGCCAATATCAAAACTTTCTGTTTTAGATATTAAGCTTGCTAAACTATCAATCTCAACTAACCAATCTTCTTTACTAGCTATTACGCCATCTTCACCAAGTTGAGCAGTGAACCAGTCATCTTCCCACTCAGTTAAGTCAGCAGCTACTAAAGCCTCATGGATCATCTTCGGTAACATTTGTCTAGCAAGATCAGAGTTGTTTACATTGCGGAGTAAATCAGCTATTGCTTCTTCATCTCCACTATTTGCGATTCGGTCAGCTATATCAGCAAATGATGATTCGCCGGCATCACTACCGAATGCAGTGTATATATTATACACTGTTTGAAGTTCAACTACCCAATCGATAGCATAGAGGTCTACCTTCTTGATATCGATGTAAGAGCTGAAATTATCATCAATTTGAGCTGTTGAGTTTTCGATAATTAGTTCAAGGTTTGGTCCAATGATAGTAGATTGTTTCATAGTGTTGAGTACTTTACCGATTTCTGCATGTTTTTCAATGGCTATTGGTCTAGCAGCATTGAATTCTTTGAGGGCTTGAACTAAGATATCAATTTCAACTACCCATTCAGCTTCAGTGGTTGGAAGGTTACTGAAGTCGGCTCCGTATAGGATGCTATTTGGATCCGTTACTTCAAGAACAGAAGTAATATTGTTCATATTGAATAGTCGACTCTTATTCATATCGATTAAAATTTCACCAAGCTTGTCGATATCAGCATTGGATGAGGTTTCAAGGTCAAAACTATTAAGATCAAATTTCGTAATATTAACAATGAGTCTGGCTAAAATATCAATTTCATTATCCCATTCACTGATTGGCGCCATCACATTGGTTGTGATTTGATTATCCAACCAATCGGTAGTCCAGTCACCGATATCTGTAACTTCACCATCAATAATGGTTAAAAGCATTGGTCTAAAGAGGGTAGAATTATTGACCGCTTTAATTAGTTTGCTAATTTGTTCTACGGTTAGGGTATTAACTGTATCAAAATCAAAATCACTAAAGCCTATTACTTTTAACTCATCATATATATCAACAAGAATACCAAGTTCGGTGGTTAAATTTATTTTATCAAAGTCAAAAGTAAAGTCTTCACCTAAATATGGTTTAACTTCATCAAGGGTAACTAAATACTCTAGGGCTTTAGGAAATGCATATTGTAGGATTGATGTTGAACTCAGTTTATTAATAATTGAGCGCACCTTAGCAGTTTCAAATTCTAATAGTGAATCCTCATCTATCTCACCTAAGAGAATTACTTCTTTTCCAATTTCGAATAAAATATCAAAATCCTCGGCCCACTTAAGGTTAATAATATCATTAGCATTAATATTAAACTTTTCGAGTTCTGCCTTTACTTCATCAAAGTTTAAAGCAATCTCAACTACTACCGGTAAGATAACATCAATTGTTTTAATTTTCTTTAATGATTCAACAATAGTTGTTAGGTCTTCTTCGGATATTTGATATATATCAAATTCACCATTTTCTGAATATCTTAAGTAAATAGATGCGATCTTTAGTCCTTCTTTTAAGTCATCTACAATATATGACTTCTTGCCCTCGTGTTTTAACATTAAGGTTTTATTAAAGATATACTCATCAAGTGGTTTTCCTAAAACAAACTTTGATACATTTATAATCTTTTTAAACCTTAAGTTTTCGAAAGCTTCTACTAAATCAAATACTTCTTGATATTCATCAGTTACATAACCTTCAGCCAGTGGCATTAACGCCAATTCTTGTTCATTTGTTTCTTCAATAACAGTTCGTAATTCTTTCACTAAACCAATGGAACCACCAATAGGAAAGAACACTAAGGTTAGAATGAAAACTCCTTTTAAGAAGTTAACTCCCGCTCCTAAGAGACGAAGTTTTTTCTGTCCTTTTTTCTTCCTTACCCCTAAGATGACTTTGACGATTACTCTTAGGATTGGTTCAATCACAAAGACAATAACCAGCGAACCTACAAAGAATACTATCAAGCGCATAACGGTAACCGTAATATTCATTACCAAATTATATACCGCTGTTCCTTCAATCATTAGTGATGAGATTTCTGGAACATTATTAGTTATCTCACTTACAATGGCGTCACGAAAAGATGTAATTCCCATCCACTCAGCATTAACATCCAGTAATAAATTACATATCGGATTTAGCCCAATGTAAAGGCCAACAACTAGTAAAATTAACAAGGAGAAACTAATTAGTGATTTTTTAACACCAGCAATTAATCCTCCAATAACAAATAAACCTAATATTCCTAGGAGAGCTAGGTCTAAATAATATATATATTGGGAAAACATATCTAACATCTTTATCCCGCCTTTCACAACTATTTTAACAAATAACTACTGCCCTTTGCAATTTATATGTTTTGAAATTTAAAGAGAGAAAAAAAGAGGCTCTTTGCCCCTAATTTATTCAAATCTAATTCTTACCCCGATTTGATTTAGTTTTCTGATCGGATCCTCATATCCTCTCAATAAGACTTCACCATTTTCAATAATTGTCTCACCTTCTGCCATACATGCGGCGACAACTAAACTCATTGCACACCGCAAATCATGGGCCCTAACCTCAGTTCCAACTAAAGTACTATTATTAATAATTACCATGCGTCCCATTTGTTCAATTTGTGCCTTCATTTTAATTAGTTCAGGAATATGGCTAAAGCGGTTCTCGAAAATTGTTTCTTCAATCGATGATTCTCCACTTGATCTTAATAACAGCGCCGTTAAAATCTGTTGAAGATCTGTTGGTAAAAATGGATATGGTCCGACCTTAACGTTAGTCCTACCTAATTTTTCTGGACTAGTAACAATTATCTTCTCATTTTGTCGTTTAATCTTAAGCCCAATGTTCCTTAAAACGGTAATGATCGTTATTAAATGCTGATAATTTGCGTTGCGGATAGTAATGTTATTTCCCGGCTTAGTTCCTGCCAATATTAAATAACTGCCTGCTTCCATTCGGTCAGGAATCACTTCATGTTCCGTACCAGATAACTTCTTGACTCCGATAATTTCAATCTGTTTTTCTTTATGGACTTTAATTATTGCTCCCATTTTCTTTAGCAAGGCAATAACATCTAATACTTCTGGTTCTAAAGAGGCATTATATATATTAGTTGTGCCCTTAGCTTTTACAGCTGCTAGCATAATATTGATGGTTGCGCCAACCGATTCTTGAGGCAGAGTAATATCAGTTCCCTTTAATTTCTTTGCATTGATATGATAGATGCCATCTTTATATTTAATGGTCGCCCCTAGTTTTTCAAAACCATTTAAGTGATAGTCTATTGGTCTTGCTCCAAGATTACAACCACCTGGTGTCTTTATAATTACATTGTTTATACTACCAAGTAATGCCCCCATTAAATAATATGAACCCCTTAGTTTTCCTACCTCACTACTCAAAACTTTAAAACTCTTTCTTTTGCCGGCTTTTAAAGTAACCGTATTGGGCTCGGGATTTTCTATTTTATATCCCAAATCTTTTATTATTTTTATCATTGCTTCCGTGTCAGAAATTCTTGGCACATTTTTTAAAGTTATTTCATCATTGGTTAATAATAATGCTGCTAAACTCGGTAAGCTACTATTTTTAGAACCCGATATCACTACTTCTCCCTCAAGGACATCCCCCCTACTAACAATTAACTTCATCTTCATTTCACCCCCTAATATATGTTATTATTATTTTTATAAGTTATGATGCGGACAAGTAATTATTTTTGCATTCTTTATCATTTTTATTAAAAATATGATATTATATAATTATACATAATAATATACTTGAAAAGGTAGGTTCGACATATGAGATATCGAATTGAAACTGATTCCTTAGGGGCTTTGCAAGTTCCTGCTGAAGCCTATTATGGAATTCAAACATTAAGAGGAAAAAATAACTTTGCTATAACAAAAAGAGGATTGAGTCGTCAAATGATTAAGGGGCTTGCTACCGTGAAAAAGGCAGCTGCCAATGCCAATGCTGATGTTGGTCTCCTAGATGCTGACCGGGCACGAGCCATTTCCCTAAGTTGCGATGAAATCTTAAATGGTCGTCTTCATGGCCAATTCATTACTGACCTAATCCAAGGTGGAGCCGGTACTAGTATGAATATGAATGCCAATGAAGTGATTGCTAATAGAGCTAATGAGATGCTTGGCGGCGAAAAGGGGAAATATGATATTGTCCATCCACTTGACCATGTCAACTGTGGACAATCAACCAATGATGTTGTCCCAACAGCCGGCAAGATTGCTGCATATCGCCAAACTAAAAAACTAGTTGTTGAGATGAAAAAGTTAATTTCTAGTATTGAAAATAAAGCTTCTGAATTTAAAGGAGTTTATAAAATGGGGAGAACCCACTTACAAGCTGCTGTTCCGATGACTCTAGAACAAGAGTTTAAAGGATATGCCAGTGCCTTTGGTCGCCATTTGACCCGAATTGAAGACGCTATGAAGGGCTTGCTTGAAATTAACCTTGGCGCAACCGCCATCGGAACTAGTTTAAATGCTCATCCTAAATACATTAAAAAAGTAATTCAATATATCAGTAAATATACTGGAGAGGATTATCACCTTGCCAAAAACCTTATGGACAATACCAGTAATTTAGATTCATTCTTATGGCTTAGTTCAGCCTTTAAGACATTAGCGACCCAGTTATCAAAAGTGGCTAATGACTTAAGACTAATGAGTGGTGATCAAATTGATGGTTTCTCAGAACTAATACTACCAAGAGTCCAACCAGGTTCTTCGGCTATGCCGGGTAAATTTAATCCCGTTATTTTAGAAGTAGTCAATCAAGTTTCCTTTTATGTAATTGGTCTTGATACAACCATTACCAAAGCGGTTGAAGCTGGACAATTCCAATTGAATGTCTATACTCCGGTTATACTATATAGTATTTTTGAACAAATTAATTCACTCAGAAGAGCAGTTCGTTCCTTTAGAGAAAAAGCCATTGAAGGACTTGAAGTAAATCCACTTATTTCAAAGCAATTAGAAAATGTAAGTGACTATAATATAACTCCACTTGTCCCTCATTTAGGTTATGACACAACTACAAGAATTGTCTTAGAAGCTAAAGAAACTAATACCTCTATTAAAGATATCATCTTAAGAGAAGGGTTAATTCCCGAAGCAGATCTTGATACTATCTTAGATATTCAAAATATGGCCACTCCAGGAATCATTAAAGAAGAGTTAATCATTGAAAAATCCAAAACAAAGGTGAAAAAATGATGAAAGTATTTATCAGTGTTGATATTGAAGGAGTAAACGGCAACTTCCATTGGGATGAAACCATCCTTGACAAACCCGGATATGAAATCTTTCGTCAACAAATGACTGCTGAAACTGTTGCTTGTTGTAAAGCTTTAATCGACAAAGGTATTACTGATATATATGTAAGAGATGCCCATGATAGTGCTCGCAACCTTAACCATCTTGATTTACCAAAAGAGGTAAAACTAATTCGAGGTTGGACTGGTTCTATATGTGATATGATGGCTTATCTAGATGAATCATTTGATGCTGCTATCATGATTGGTTATCATAGCCCTGCTCGTTCTGATGGTAATCCATTATCACATACCTTAAACTTAAGTCATCATTACATAAAAATTAATGGTCAAGATGCTAGTGAATTTTTAATTAACACCTATTATGCCCAAACCTTTAAAGTGCCAGTTATATTAGTAAGTGGCGATGAAAATCTAACTAAGTTAGTAAAACAGTTAAATCCTAAAATTGAAACTGTAGCCGCGAAGTCCGGTATCCATGGAGCAGTTATCAGCAAGCATCCTGATTTAACAGTCCAAGAGATTTATGATAAAACAATTAAAGCAGTAGAAAAATTACAAAATGAATTTGATGCTTGTCAAGTATCGCTTCCAAATCATTTTGAAGTTGAGGTGTGTTTCAAACAGCATGAAAATGCTTATCAAGCCTCCTTTTATCCTGAAGCAAAGTTAATCAGTAGTGATACAGTCACTTATAGTAGTAATGATTACTTAGATGTTTTAAGATTCATTACATTTACCGTAAAATAAAACAAAGGATTGATTTTCATAAATCAATCCTTTTTTAATTGGAAAAGAGGAAAAGGCTTAGTTAAGGCTTCAACTCTTTCTTTAACTTCTAAAATAACTTCTTTATTATTAATATTATTTAAAACCCTTGCGATTAGTTCAGCTACTTCTATTATTTCTTTTTCTTTGAATCCTCGAGTTGTAATCGCTGGTGTACCTAAACGAATACCACTCGCAAGCAGCGGCTTTTCAGTATCATATGGTACGGTATTTTTATTACAAGTAATGTTAGCCTCTCCTAAAACAACTTCAGCCACTTTACCAGTAAAACCATGGGTTTTCTTAACATTTAATAAGACCATATGAGTATCGGTGCCGCCCGTTACAACATAAAAACCTCTCTTCTGTAGTTCATCGGCTAAGAGTTTAGCATTAGTCACTACTTGTTTTTGATAAGTAATAAAATCTTCTTCCAATGCTTCTTTAAAAGCAACTGCCTTCCCCGCAATTATATGCATTAATGGTCCGCCTTGAATCCCTGGGAAAACAACGCGGTCAATCGTCTTTGCAATGTCTTCATTATTTGTTAAGATGATTCCACCCCGGGGTCCTCTTAAGGTTTTGTGGGTAGTTGATGTTACAATATCCGCATAAGGAATAGGATTTTGATGAAGTCCTGCTGCTACCACCCCAGCAATATGGGCCATATCAACCATTAAGTAAGCGCCGACGCTTCTTGCAATTTGGTTAAATCTCTTGAAATCAATTGATCTAGGATATGCGCTAGCACCGGTGACTATTAATTTTGGTTTAATCTTTTTGGCTAGTTCTTCAAGTTCATCATAGTTGATCATTTCTGTTTCTTTATCAACATAGTACGAGTGAAAATCATAATCAATCCCGGAAAAACTTAAACTATGACCGTGAGTTAGATGTCCTCCGTGATCAAGGGCTAGTCCCATTACCTTATCTCCATTTTTAAGAAGTGCACGATAAGCCGCCATATTAGCTTGCGAACCTGAGTGAGGCTGGACATTAACATAGGACGCCCCATATAATTTTTTAAGACGAGCCCTAGCAAGGTCTTCTATTTCATCAACATTTTCACAACCACCGTAATATCGTCGTCCTGGATATCCTTCCGCATACTTATTAGTTAGAATTGAACCAGTAACAGTTAACACATGATCGGAAACATAGTTTTCTGATGCAATTAATTCCAAATGGGTTACTTGTCTATTCTTTTCTTTCTCGATCGCTTCATATAGTTCTATATCAAATTCTTTTAACATATATATCACCCTATTCAACTGTATTTTGGATATTTACATTCTTAGATCCAAGTTGAATAGTCGCTTTAAACGATTCAAATTGGTGTTCTAAATTTTCATTATGATAATTTAAATCTCCTGAATTAACTTTTATTTGAACAACTCGTCCATATACTTCTTCAATCATTACAATGGCTTTTCCTAAATTGAGATCCATTTCTTCAATATAGGTAGAAGTGATCATTATATCGACATCGGAACCAACACACTTTAGTTGGGATATTTTATTTGGTGTATCAAGTTCATTAATAATGCTGATGTTACCTAATTCTTGAGTAATTTCTAGTTTCCCACTGCGCTGATTAGTACTATTGGTACTTAAGTCATACCCTTTAATTACTATATCACCATCTGTTTCGGTGGTATACACAACACCATCATTCATTTCAATATCTGCTAGCACGTGTTTTCCATCAACTAAACGTAAGGTACCAATACCTGTTCCTTTGAACTTAAACTGCTCCAGTTCATATTTTTCAATAACAAATGATCCTCCACTTGTGTTAACATTAAAGTTTTGGGCATACAATTCCTCAAAAGTAAAGTTACCACTTTGGTTAGTTAGGGTGATAGTATCAGACTGTAAGTTTTTGATTTTTCCATCAGTGAAGATATTATTAATTTGATAATTACTAATTACATCATCAGTTGATGAATAAATTCCTGACTTTACCTCTAAGTTTAACTCATTAAAGATATTGTTTTTACTTTGATAATTGACTTTATTAGCATTAATTAACACCTTATTGATCGTACTTTCTTGGGTGGCCACATCCCCACTTAACATCTCAATATTTAACTCATCTAGGTTGGTCTTGTCAATTAGAATCTGACCATAGGTAATTTTTAAGTTAACATCATTGATAGTTGCGTTATTAGGAAGATAGATATATATATATTGAAGTGGCTCTTTTAACAAGTTGAATAAATCATAGCGACGTGGAACTTTAGTAGTTAGGTATAAAGTATTATCAGTAAAGTTCCATTTCAAATCATGATCGATTTCATATTTATATTTAATACTAATCTTATCATCTTCACTAGGTAGGATAACTAATCCCATTTCATAATTACTTACATCAATCGATAAGTTATTTGGATCAAGCTCATTTAAGGTTAAAGTTGATTCATGTAAAGGGGTGTTTTTCATTACCCGATATATATATGTTTTGTTAAAGAAACCTAGGACTCCTACTCCAATAAGTAACAAAGCCAAGACCCCAAAGGCCTTATAAATCACTTGATCATTTTTAAAAGTTTTATTTATCCAATAAAAGAATGAATAAGGTTCTAAGTTAGTATCTTTTAGCTTAGGATAAATGTCAAACAGTCTATGCAATAATAATCTAATAACCATTAAAATTAACTCTAACAATATGACAGTAAACAGTATTACTAAAAGTAAATATATTGTTAAGAATAAAACAGATAAAAATAAATCTACAAACGGTAACTTAAAAAACGGACCATATAAAGTTACCATATTAACAAACATTTTTCCTAAAAAAATCAATACGTTTATCCCAATATAAAAGGTACCAAGAATTAATAACGAACTAAGAATAGTAAAAATAATAGTTGTCGTCTTGACCTTACTCTTTTGTAATTTTATATAGTCGATACCTTTTTCATTATATATCTTAATGGCAAGGGCACGTGGATCTGGCAAGTTCTTTATTATCTTTTCTTCAGGAATACCATAATCTAGTTCTGTGTCAATTTTTTGGCGATAATAGCGCAGATAATCTGCACGATCTTTCTTATTGAGAAACTTCAATTCGCCTTCTAGTTCACTCAAATATTCAAGTTTGGTTTTCACAATATTCCTCCCTTTTGACACATTATACTATATTTTTCACTTTTTTGCCTGCTTTTATTATTATATCGTTGACAATTTTTTTATTAGAATTTAAAATATAAAAGAAGGTGAAACTTATGTTAAATAATTATCATATAAAAAAAGCCCAACTTAATGAAATTGATGAGATCAATAATATATATGATG